>ERZ836939.64-NODE-64-length-133124-cov-12.716500_pt1 | contig 133124 bp, 137 predicted proteins | sample MGYA00519912_ERZ836939 | MGnify/ENA primary metagenome ERZ836939 (study PRJEB31850, sample SAMEA3708810) | human gut metagenome | biome: human gut; feature: human-associated habitat; material: faeces | place: China | collected 2014 ...
ACCCGCCGCTTAGTGCTCTGCGCACTTGAAGCGGGGGAATGCTTATCTGCGTTCAACTGGTTTAAAATAGAAGTTCCAATCGTGTCTTCCGGCATTTTCACTCCAAAGTTTTCTGCAACAGAAGCTCCGATCACCGCAAAAGTATCCTGATTTTCGATTGCTCCGCCCTCTTCCATTTTCTTAGAATAAGCAACAAACGGCACATACTCTCTCGTATGGTCTGTTCCCGTGTATGTTGGATCATTTCCGTGGTCTGCGGTCAGAATCAACAGGTCATCCTCTTTCATTTCGTTTAATAAATTTCCAAGTCCTTCGTCAAACTTTTCAATTTCATGTCCGTATCCTTCCGGATTTCTCCTATGCCCCCACAATGCGTCAAAGTCTACTAAATTTACAAAACAAAGTCCATGAAACTCTTCTTTACAGATTTCCACTGTCTGCTGCATGCCATGTACCGAACTTTCAGAATGATAGCTTTTTGTAATGCCTTCTCCACAGAAGATATCATTGATTTTTCCGACACCGATAACGTCAAATCCTGCATCTTTTAAAGCATTTAATGCGGTTTTTCCTGTTGGCTTTAAAGCATAATCATGACGATTACTGGTTCGTTTAAATTCGCCTTTTTTCTTTCCGACATAAGGTCTGGCAATGACTCTTCCGACTCTCCACTCATCCTTTAAGGTCAACTCCCTGGCAATTTCACAGCAATGATATAAATTCTGTAAATCAAAAGTTTCTTCATTTCCGCAAATCTGCAAGACAGAGTCTGCCGAAGTATATACAATCATTGCTCCTGTATTGATTTCTTCTTCTCCAAGTTCCTCGATGATTTCCGTTCCACTTGCACTCTTATTTCCGATGACACGCTTGTGGCATCTTTTTTCGAGTTCATCGATTAATTCCTTTGGAAATCCTGTTTCCGTAAAGGTTTTAAACGGTTTCGGAGTATAAATTCCCATCATTTCCCAGTGTCCGGTCATTGTATCTTTTCCGTTGCTGGCTTCGCCAATCCGCATATAACGTCCGATTGGTTTTTCGACACCTTCCATGTTTCCGCCTTTATGCAGGTTTAACATTCCCAGTTTCTGAAGATTTGGAATCTTCAATGTTCCCATCTTATCTAAGATATGTCCGAAGGTATCTACACCTTTATCTCCAAATTTTTCAGAATCCGGCATTGCACCAATTCCAAGTGAATCCAAAACAATCACAAATACTCTCTTATAAGTTTCCATAACAATTCCTTTCTGTCTGCTCCGACACAAAACCATGTTAATATACCATATAATTTTTTACTATTTGTTATGCCAGATTGGCCGGTCCAAATCCCAGCGGAAGAAGTTCTTTTAACGTAAAGACATCATATTTGTCCTTGCTGACTGCCAGAATAATCTGAAATGTTTCAGGGTTGCAAAACTCCATCATAACCTGTCTGCACACACCACACGGTGCTGCATATTCAGTGATCACCCCATCTTTTCCACCTACGATACAGATTGCCTGAAATTCCTTTACTCCTTCACTGACTGCTTTAAAAAAGGCAGTGCGCTCTGCACAGTTTGTTGCGGTGTAACCGGCATTTTCGATGTTACATCCTGTGTAATAAGTTCCGTTTTTTGCCAGAAGTGCCGCTCCTACATGAAAGTTTGAGTATGGCGCATAGGAGTAATCTAACTGCCTGACTGCCAAATCAATCATTTCTTCAATCTGTTTTTTGTCCATGATTTTTTCCTGCCTTTCGTTTTACAGCTCAACTATTGTTTTTTTCTTTAATATCAATATCCTGTTGCTTCTTCTTTTTTCACCGTTTTTACAATCCGGCTTACTCCAAGACGGTCTGCTCCAAGTGCAAGAAATTTTTCTGCGTCTTTGATGCCTTAACAGTTAATCTTACTGATTCTCTTTATCTGCACGAATCAATTCACGTATTGCCTGTACTGCCACCTGAATTGCTTTATCGGTATCATGTACCACCGGATTGTCCAATCCTAATTTTTCTCTTTCCTGATTTGCTATAACTAAGAAGCAAGAGCCCACTCGAACTTTTAAGTAACTTGCAACTACAAAAAGTGCTGCAGATTCCATCTCAGAAGCCAGACATCCTAAACGTTTCCATGCTTCCCATTTATTCATCAGTTCATAGCTGACCGGTTTCGTCTCCGGCTCATGCTGTCCGTAAAATGCGTCCTTACACTGTACCACACCTGTATGGAATTCACAGCCTTCTTTTTTTGCTCCTTCTACCAATGCGTTGATAACAGTTAAATCTGCGACTGCCGGAAATTCGATTGGAGCATATTCTTTGCTTGTTCCTTCCATACGGATTGCACCAGTTGCAATAACAATATCACCGCTCTTTACTTCTGTCTGCATTCCTCCACAAGTTCCGATTCGGACAAAGGTATCTGCTCCACAGCGGTATAATTCTTCCATTGCGATAGAGGCTGACGGTCCACCGATACCAGTGGAAGTTACACTTACTTTTACTCCATCTAATGTTCCGGTATAAGTTACATACTCTCTGTTGTCAGCTACAAGAACCGGATTTTCAAAATACTGTGCAATTTTTTTACAGCGCTTTGGGTCACCCGGTAGAATCACGTAACGTCCAACTTCGCCTTCTCCTACCTGAATATGATACTGTTTGCTTGCGTCCTCTGAATAATTTTTCATATGAAAACCCTCACTTTCATTTTTAATCCTGCTCTTTCTATCTCTTATCTTTCATTAATTGCTGAAGCTGAGCTTTAACAGCCTCGTCAATTCTCATTGTAAAATTCGTTGTTGCTATATTAACACCCTTTTCTACCATCAGATTATACTTTTGCAATATTTTTGTCAATGCATTATATTTGCATTGCACATCTTTAAATTTTTAACCAAATTAAGCAAGTTTCCAGCCACTTTTCCTATTTGGTACTTTTTTGGTACTTTCCTTGATTTTTTTATTTTCTCATGCTATACTAACAACCGCTGAAACCCCTGTTAACCAAGGTCTTTCGGGTTTTAGTAATCGTGTGTTCGTGACCTTCCACACGTAAAACAAAACTACAGGAGAAAAATATTATGAAAAATCAAAACTCAAAAGTGCTTTTCTTAGCACAGGCTGCCATGATTGCAGCTATCTATGTTGTACTGACTGTCCTTGGTGCTTCTCTCGCATTTGGCGAAGTACAGATTCGTTTTGCAGAAGCCCTCACTATCCTTCCGGTCTTTACTCCGGCGGCAATTCCAGGTTTATTTATCGGATGCCTTCTCGGAAATATTTTAGGCGGTGCGATTCTTCCGGATATTATCTTTGGAAGCATTGCAACTTTAATCGGAGCCGTTTTTACACGCATGCTTAGAAATAAAAGCAAATATCTTGCTCCGCTTCCACCAGTTGTTGCAAATACCATCATCGTACCATTCGTATTAAAATATGCTTATGCCGTACCACTTCCGATTCCATTTATGATGCTGACAGTCGGAGTTGGCGAAGTCATTTCCGCAGGTGTGATTGGACTGATTTTATACGAAGCACTTTATAAATATAAAACCGTCCTTTTTAAATCTATTGCTTAAATCTATTGCATAACAACAAATTCAAAAAAGCCACTGCTGAACAGTTCAAAACTGTGTTGCAGTGGTTTTTTTGTTCAAATATTCATTACGACTGGGCAGTTACAAGCCCACTACCTTTAGGTGGTGGGTAGTTGACAATGACGCAGAGTCTGCACGCTTAAGTGAAAAAGTTTTGCCATTTCACCAATCCGAAAGAGTTTCTTGTTATCCATTTTGTACTGCCACCAGTCGTTTTGTTTTCTTAAACCACAAAAATGCTCCAATGCAGATAAAAACAGAGCCTAAAAAACCAAAGGCTGTTGCAAGTCCCATCGGAAACAGAGTTGCCGGAAGTTAAATTGTTTTCCATAACTGACAACTCCTTTCACAAAAAACATTAAACCCTACATCTATTGTAGAGTCAATATTTTTTCATGTACCTGCTGTTTTGTAAATTTCTTTTCTTGTGTATAAGTAAACTACATTTTATGACTCTCCGCTTTTTTAATTTAACTTTTCATACCACTTCTCCGTCTGACCATCTTCTTTACTGTTAATAAAAATCGTATATTTATCTGTCTTAATTTCGATAATTGGCGTTTCTTTTAACCAGACATACATCCGGCACGCTCCGCTCTTGCTTCCACGGAATTTTCCAAGCCACTGATTTCCATCTGCCGAGCCATTTGTGCGGACAAATTTTTCATCCGGTAGTTTTTCAATCAATTTTATCTCTTCTATTTCATCTTTATCAAATTCTGCCCCTGTATATCCTGAAGTAATTTTTACATGTTCGGCATCTATTTTTAGACGCACCGGAGTAAAATCCATCCTCACAAACATCACGCACATCCAGATAAATAATGACAACGTTCCAATTGTAATCACTGCCAGGAAAATTTTTCCACCTTTTCTTCCGATATTAAGACTGTAATTAGTACTGGAATAGCGATCCTGCACCCAGAAATGGGGATCTTCCGGATTCTCATACCAGCCTTTTCTCCAATAATAATCTTCATCTGGCACAGAAGCCTCTGCTAAACCTGCCGGATTTTGACCCCAGCCATTTTTTATTTTTATCTCATATAATTTTCTATGCGCCGAATACAGGATTTTCATAGAACCAAAAATAAACTCAAAAAACCAGATACTCCAGACAATCATCAAAATTGAGGTATACCAAAAACCAAGAGGGCAGACCACACAGCCAAGCATTAAATTTAAAATATAAAAGTATCTGCTGTTTCTTTTATATTTCTGAGTCAGTTCTACAACTTCTAGTTGAGAAATTACTTCTTTTGGAAGATGTATTCCAAGTATCATTCCGCTTTGATACTTTGTTTTTCCACCATAAACTGCTGCCACAATTGCAACCATGATAAGGTCCGTAACCAGCATAATACCTACCAAAATCATCTAAAAACCCCCTTTTGCTTTTAATAATTCTAGTATATCTTATTTCTTAAGTAATGCAAATGAAAATTTCTTTACAAATAAAATCTGGAAAAAAAAAGAAAATCTGGGTATAATAAAAACGTAACCTATATTATATCAATTTAAATCTAAAGGGGAAATGTATATGCCAGGAAATATGCAAAATTTAATTAAACAATATGTAAATGAAATAAAGCAGATATACGGCACACATTTACGCCAGAGGTGATTTTAGACCTGACTCAGATATTGATATTATGATTTTATTAGATTTATCAGATTTGGAACTTAAAGCATACAGTCAAAAACTCTCCTATATGATGTATGATTTTAATATGGATTATAATATTGATATAAAACCAATTGCTAAAAGTGAAGCTCATTTTAACAATTGGATTGTAAATTATCCATTTTATTCTAATATTCATAGAGAAGGAGTCATTTTATATGGAGCAGCATAAGCAAATACCGCCAGATACATGAAAATATCTGGCGGTGTCATAATTTATTTCAATACTCGAACCTTCTGAATCTTTCCATTCAGTGTATCTCCTAATCCATAAACCACATGACTTAAGACATACTGTCCATCATTGACAAAAATTTCAATTAAATTTTCTTCCACAAAAATATCCAGTTTTGCAGATTTCCCTACTTTCGGGGTCTGATTTTCCACATGATATCCTTCCATATCTGCAAATACACGTTCACGATTTCCTACAACTGCTCCATCCTCCAGACGAATTTCGTATCCACCGATTTCTAATTCTTCTCCTTCTGATAAAGTCGTTGTTATCCAAAGTGGCTGTTTTTCTTTTAATTTTAATACCACTTTAGTTAAATCTATTTCTTCAAAGTTTTCTTTTACATTCGGATGCACATCAAATGTAACCTGTCCATTTTTGATTCCAACCACTCGTGGAAGGCACATCATTCCGATCCACTGTGTTCCATCTTTTGATTCTACCGGTTTTGGCATACGCATCCATGCAATCATCACTCTTCTTCCATCTTTATCCAGATTGCTCTGTGGCGCATAAAAATCACCGCCATAGTCCACCATCTGATACTCATCCGGTAAACTTAACTTCCCGGTTTTGACATCAAATTTTGCCAATGTACAGACAGACTGATTCGCATATTCCAAACCATCATTTTGAATTCCCATTGGAGAACCGACAAAAACATACTGCTCACGAATTTTAAATAAATCCGGACACTCCATCGTATGACCATAAGTCTCTTTCCGACACTGAGATTTATAATTCCAGTTTTCTCCATCTTCACTTTCAAAAATCAAAACTCTTGCCTGCTTTCCATGATAGGTGCTTCCAAGTACCATATAATACTTTTCATCCTCTTTCCAGACCTTCGGGTCTCTAGTATCTCTGGCATCTGCAATTTCTTCATCCCGAATGACCGGAATAATCTGTTTTTTTCCGTTCCAATTATCAAACTTTTCTCCATCTTCTGAAATCAGCATCGCCTGACTTGTCTCAATCTGGTCATTTTTAGAAAGATGAATATTTTCTTCATCCTGTTCCAGATAGCGTACTGCTGAATAATAGAAATAAAGTTTCTCATCTTTTTCAATTGCACTTCCAGAAAAAACACCATTTCTGTCATAAGATTTTGTCGGAAATAATGCAATTTTCTTATGTTCCCAATGCACTAAATCTTCACTTACCGCATGACCCCAGTGCATTGTTCCCCATATTGGAGCATAAGGAAAATGCTGGTAAAATAAATGATACTTTCCTTTGTAATAAATAAAACCATTCGGGTCATTTATCCAGTTGACTGGGGATTTTAAATGTAATACGTCCTGTTTCATAAATTTTTTCCTTTCTACTATCTCTTCTTATTTTTTTTGTTATTTTTGTCACTTTTTTCAGTAAAGCGGACATTCGCAATCCGCTTCGCTACTTTCTCATGAACGCAGTCGCTTTGCGATCTGTCAGCGGGAGCTTTCAACTCCCATTGACATAAGCATCCCTCTCACCCGCCGCTTAGTGCTCCGCGCACTTGAAGCGGGGGAATGCTTATCTGCGTTCAAAGTAACCGGTTACTCTATAACTTGATATTAACTACTTACGTTACAAAAGTCAATAAAAATAAACAATAAAATGCCGAGGCGTTCCGCCCCGACATTTAAAGCATTTCATCTTTTATTTTTACTTATTAAAATCCAATTCCAAGTCCAATTAAATGCATAATCAGGGCACAAATCCATGCCACTGCACATTGCCAGAATACAACTCCAACCGCCCATTTTCCACCAAGTTCACGACGAATAGATGCGATTGCCGCTACACATGGCGTATACAGCAGACTAAATACCAGAAGAGACGCTGCGGAAAGTGGAGAAAGCACACCTGCGATTCCGCCTACAAAGAGCACTTCTAAGGTTGATACCACACTTTCTTTTGCCATAAATCCACTGATTAATGCAGTACAGATTTTCCAGTCTCCAAGACCAACCGGTTTGAAAATCGGAACCAAAAATCCTGCTGCTATAGCAAGTATACTGTCTGCGGAATCTTTTACCATATTTAAATGTAAATCGAAACTCTGCAAGAACCAAACTACAATTGTTGCAAGCAGAATAACCGAAAATGCTCTTTGTAAGAAATCTTTCGCTTTTTCCCATAAAAGCTGTCCTACATTCTTTGCTCCCGGCAGACGATAGTTTGGAAGCTCCATTACAAACGGTACCGGTTCGCCTTTAAATAACGTATTTTTATAAAGACAGGCAGCCAGAATTCCAACCAAAATGCCAAGCAAGTATAAACCTGCCATAATGAGTCCGCCCTGTTTTGGGAAAAATACACTTACAAAAAATGCATAAATCGGAAGTTTTGCCGTACAGCTCATAAATGGTGTTAAAAGAATCGTCATTTTACGGTCACGTTCACTTGTCAATGTTCTCGTTGCCATAACTGCCGGAACGGTACATCCGAAACCAATCAGCATTGGCACGATACTTCGTCCGGAAAGACCGATTTTCCTTAACAACTTATCCATAACAAAAGCAACACGTGCAATGTATCCGCTGTCCTCCATCAAAGATAAAAAGAAAAATAAAGTTACAATAATCGGAAGGAAACTTAATACACTTCCAACACCGTTAAAAATGCCATCTATTACAAGGCTATGCACTGCACTGTTTACATGCGCCGCAGTCATTGCTGAGCCCACTGCTTCTGAAATCTTATCAATGCCAAATTCCAAAATGCCCTGAAGCCATGCTCCGATTACATTAAAGGTCAGATAGAAGACTAATACCATAATTCCGATAAAGCATGGAATTGCAGTATATTTTCCGGTTAGAATTTTATCAATCTTTTCACTTCGAATACGTTCTTTGCTCTCTTTTGGTTTTACAACTGTCTTCTCACACAGCCGTTCAATAAAATCAAACCGCATATCTGCAATTGCCGCACTTCGATCGAGTCCTCGCTCGGTCTCCATCTGCTGTACAATATGTTCGAGCATTTCCATTTCATTTTCATCTAATTTCAGCTGTTCCAGAATCAGATTGTCACCTTCGATTGCTTTTGTTGCAGCAAATCGTACTGGAATTTCGGCTTTTTGTGCATGGTCCTCAATTAAATGAATCACCGCATGAATACAACGGTGCACTGCACCATCATGGTCATTTTTATCACAAAAATCCTGACGAAGCGGACGTTCCTGATACTTTGCAATATGAATCGCATGTTCGACTAATTCACTGACCCCTTCATTTTTTGCTGCCGAAATCGGAATGACCGGAACTCCAAGCAGAGCTTCCATTTCATTTACATCAATGGAACCCTGATTTCCAAGAACTTCATCCATCATATTTAAGGCAACGACCATCGGCACATCCATCTCAAGTAACTGCATCGTTAAATACAGATTTCTATGGATATTTGTCGCATCCACAATGTTAATAATTGCTTTCGGCTTTTCATTTAATACAAAATTTCGTGAAACAATTTCCTCACTGCTATATGGAGACATCGAGTAAATTCCAGGAAGATCTGTCACATCTGTATTGGAATACCCCTTAATTGAACCATCTTTTCTATCAACCGTAACTCCCGGGAAATTTCCAACATGCTGATTCGAACCGGTCAACTGATTAAATAAAGTTGTTTTTCCACAGTTCTGATTTCCTACTAATGCATAGGTCAATGTAGTTCCTTCCGGAAGAGGATTTTCACTTTCTTTAGAATGATACTTTCCATCTTCACCAAGCCCCGGATGTTCAGATGGTTTTAAATACTCTTTTCCTTCGTGTGCACGGCTTCTCTTTTTAATCGGCTCAATCTCAATCTGGTCTGCCTCCGCCAGACGAAGTGTCAGTTCATATCCATGAATCTGAAGTTCCATCGGGTCGCCCATTGGTGCAAGTTTTACAACTGTGACTTCTGCCCCCGGAATCATTCCCATGTCAAGAAAATGCTGACGAAGTGCCCCTGAACCACCAACGGTTTTGATGGCAGCACTCTCGCCGATTTCAAGTTCTTTGAGCGTCATTTTCTAATCTCCCTTCTCTTATGTTTTTTGTTCTTTTATTTCTTTACTTTATAGTTTATCTTTCAGTAGAAGATATTTTGGATTTTTTAACAGGCTTTTTCAGCCTGTTTTATTTACAAACCATTGTTTTTCTAAACCGCAATACTTTCTCAGAAAGCTTAAGGAGCTGCTCTCCATCTGTCTCACCCAGCTGTTCCATCAATGCTCTATGATTCGCAACCATATCCGCATACAATTCCCTGCTGTAATTTTCGCCACTTTTTGTAAGGCAAACTTCATACTTTCTCTTATCTTCCCTTTGCTGAATTCTTAGAATATACCCTTTTCGTTCCAGCTCTTTTAAAATATTTGCAATTCTTCCGGTCGACATCTGCAGTTCATTTGTCAAATCTCCAACCAGAATATGGTCATTTTCTTTATATAGATAAATCAGAATCCGGTCTTGTCCAAACGCTGATGCCCTATCCAAAAACGCTGAAATTTCTTTTGAATACTTGAGCTGCATATCGGTAAATTCCAATGCAAGTACATCCAAAGACATCCGCGTGTTCCTCCTGTTTCCTCTTCTACCTAAAGATAGTTTATTCTAACTAATAGAATTTGTCAAGAGTGTTAAAAAAGATTACCAGGTTTTCATCTGCTAATCTTTTTTACATATTATTTTTACTACCTATAACTCACCTCACTTATTAACTCTCCCTGACTTCGTATCCACATTTTAATTCCATCTCCAAACACTTCTGCCTCAATTATCGCCCCATCTTCATTTTCCTGTAAGACTCTGGCTGTTGGAATCCGATCCAATACTTCTTCAACAGATTTGCCATTGTATTTAAATCTTACTTTCTGAAGTGGACCATTTTGCATAAATTGAACTCTCTTACGAAATTCTCCTTCTTCAAATCGTTCTGCATAAGGAACCTGAAATCTTTCCTCTAATACTTTCAAATTTTTTATTTTATCCAAACGGTAAATTACTAAAAGAGAATCCTCAACACGTTTAAATTTCTCTCTTTCCAGCTCTGGAGTTGCAAATGAAATCATATAAAAATAATATTCAGAAAATAAAATAGCCGCCGGTTTCACCTTTCGTATTATCGTTTTTTCATTCTTCGTTTTCTCATACTCAATTTCTATATAATGCTGGTCATGAATTGCTTGTCCAATTTCCCACATATTATCAACAAAAATGACTTTATGTCGTGGTTCTACATAATGAAATTCCTCATTAGAAATTAATTCTGTAATTAATTTTTGGTCCTCTAATGGAATACAAGTTTTTATCAGCTTGCTTAAAATCTCGGACATCTCTTTTTGGGTTAAACAACGGCTTGCTAACAGAATTTTACAGATCACAAACATTTCTTTACTATTTAATTTTTTATCATAAATATGCTCTAAATAATAACCTTTTCTTTTATAATCATATAAAACATTATTATAAACACTTTCCTCATTATCTGTTTTTGCCAGATAACTGCGTATATTATCTATATCTCTTTGAATACTCCTGTTTACTACCCCATACTTTTCTGCTTCTTTCTGCTTATTTACAGTTATTCCATCCAGCAGTTTTGTATAAATTCCTAAAACTCTTTCTACTTTCTCTTTATCTCTTATCTCTTTTTCCATTTAACGTTCCTCCTCTTAATAATTCTCTCTGGATTTGTTAAAATGTTTTTGATATATTTTTTATAGATATATTCGCAAGTAAATTTTCTTTGTTATTTGATAATTTTATCTTATCACAACGATATTTTTCTTCGTTCAAAAAAACCTACAATACCCTGGGAGGAACTTATGGCAAAAAACACTCATACTTTTCAAAATGAAATCAAACATTATAATAAAATCCGTAATATTCTTCGGTACTTATATTTATATGATATTTCGTCTTTAGATGAGTTTTTGGAAAAAAAACTGATTAATAGCACCAGTTCTTTTTATCATACCTGTCTACGGATTAAAAACTATATTAATAGTGAATACTTACAAGAACCAAAAGTTATCGAAACGGCTTCTGGTAAAAAATTTCATCTAATCTATGACCCATTTCGCTGTCCTGTAAATTATCTTGCTGAAACTTATCAAAATTGCTCTTATGTTATTGATGATATTATTTTCTATTTCTGTCTTATGCAGACCTTTATTGATGCAGATGATAAGAATCCTTACGAACATTTTGATTATAAACTTCCTGCTGATAAAATTGATTCCGTTGAATTTAATGGTAATATTTCTGTTGCTGACTTATTTACAATTATCTCTAATATTTATAACTCTAATTTAACGATTTTAAAAAAATCAAACCAACTGCTTCCTGATTTTAAATACAATGACAAGTTATTTACGCCTCCACAAATCCGTGCACGTTTGACCGAACTTACTGACATTGGTATTCTTATAAAAACAAATTCTTCTAAAGAAATCAGATATCATTTATCTTCTGATATCTTTTTAAACCTGACCGCAGATGAACTTTACGACCTTCAGTTAATGACTCAGTTTTTTTATAATAGTACTTTTTTAACGATACCCGGTTTTTATCTTTCATCTACACTTGAAGCCTATTCAAATTCTATTTTTCTTAAAGAAAAAGTGAATTTTTTTTACAAACAAAAAAATCCGGTCTTCTTTTATAAAAATCATCGCCTGCAAACCGTAATTGATGATGATGTAACCTGGACGATTTTAACTGCGATACACAAAAAAGAAGTACTACAATATTCTTATAAAACTCAAGACTCCGAAGAACTATTATTTCATTCGCTTCCAATAAAACTGGTAATTGATAAGCAATACGGGCGTCAGTACTTTTTTGGTTACAGTTATGATGAAAAAAATTTTTTTATGGCCAAAATTTCATCTATTATTGATATTCAAATTGATAAAAAATTTAATGTGACTAGAAAATATGAATGTTTTGAATTAGAACAATCAGATGAAACTCCTGATACTTTAGACAGCTTGTATACTCAGACTTATAAGGAACAGACAAAAAATATCTGGAATGTTGCACTAAATGATACAACCTCTATTGTAACGATACATTTTTCTTTTCCAACAGAAAACTATAAAAAATGGTCGAACTATTTAATTTCAACCAAACGTCATGGGACAATAACGAAACTTGAGAACGGACAAATTGATTTTACTGTCGAAGTTCAAGATGAATGCGAGTTAATTCCCTGGATACGAAGCTTCGGTGCTTATGCAGTAGTTGATTCCGAAACGAATCCTTTTCTCGCACAAAAATTAAAATTCGACTGGAAAGAGGCTTTAAAACAATATGAAACTATTTAATAAATATAAGAATAAAAATTTTATGTATCTCACAAATTACATTAACAGCTGTATCTCTAATGAAGAACTGGCACTGACTCCAGAGGAACTGGAATATCAATTATTAGGAACTTCTCAAAGCACCTTTGAAGAATTTATTCATGCAGTTTTAAATCAATCTGTTTTTCCAAATCATAATGCAGGACTTCTATATAAAGATGACCAGAACAAGCTGCAACCCATTAGAGAAGTTCCTATTCCAGTTCGGGCAAGCATTGCAGAAAAAGCCTGGCTTTACTATGTACTTCAAACCAGTAACTCCGATTTATTTTTAAATTCAGAGTTAAAGCAAAAACTTCTTGATGCCTTATTGAAAGATATAAGTTTTAAAGATTATCCCCTCCAGCAACATTATATAGATATACGAGAGTTTTCTACAGAAAGCTGCCTGGATATTACTCCACAATTTATTACCCATTTTCAAACAATTGTCCAGGCAGTCCAACAGCATCGGCAGCTCACTGTTACCAATCACAGTGAATCCGGTAAAATTTACTCTAACGAAATTGTATATCCCTATAAAATTGAATATTCACCACAATTTAATTTATTTTGCCTCTCATGCTATCCAATTAGTGCCAAACGCCCCGTTAAAATAATTCTCTCAAATCTATCTTCTGTTTCAATTGGAACTGTCATTCCGAATTATGATGAATTTATTATAGATTTTGAAAAACAACTTTCTAATATTAAATTAACACATCCAATTCAGTTAGAAATTTTAAACCAGAGAGAAGCTTATGACCGGTGTACTTATCTTTTTTCTTCTTATGACACTTATTGTTATGAACAAAATAATAAACTCACTATGACTATCTACTATTATCATTTTCAAGAAGAAGAAATTTTTCGCAATATTCTCTTTCTAGGGCATTATGTAAAAGTAATTTCACCACAAACCGTTGTTGAAAAAATTATTCAAATCATTCGTTCCGCTTATGAAAATTATCCAAAATAAAAATACCGCCCTCCAAAAGTCAAATTTTTAGTCTAACTTTTTGGGGGCGGTACAGTATCTAATATTTGAGATGCTTTTTAATTTCAATCTTTTTCTTATTCCCAATTTTCCTCTAACAGAAAATCAATTCTGCCGAACTACTCTACATCTCCTACCGATAACTCACCTCACTTATCAACTCTCCCTGGCTCCGTATCCACATCTTAATCCCCTCTCCAAACACTTCTGCCTCAATCGTATATCCGCTTTCATCCTCATGCAGAATCCTTGCAGTCGGCAGGCGGTCAAGCACTGCTTCAACGGAAATTCCACTGTATTTAAAGCGTACTTTCTGCAGTGGTCCGCCATACATAAACTGAATCCGTTTCCGAAATTCTCCTTCTTCAAATCGGTCTTTGTATGGAATATTGAATTTTTCTTTTGAAATTTTCAAAGAATGGATTCGATCCATTCGATAAATCGTTGGAAAAGAATCCTCTAAGATATTAAAATCTTCCCGCACCTTTTTATCATCAATAAATGCCGTCAGATAAAAATAATACTCCGAAAACATAATCGCAACCGGTTTGAGTTTTCTTGCTACTGTTTCTTTTCCTTTCATCTTTTTGTATTCGATTTCTATGTACTGATGTTCTCGAATTGCCTGCCCGATATTCCACATTTTATCGATAAATACTGTTTTATGCTGTGGCTCTATGTAATGAAATTCTTCATTTAAAATTAAATTTTTAATTACTCTTTGATTCTCAAGTGGAACGCAACATTCGATTAATTTATCCAGAATATCTGTCATCTCTCTTTTTGTCATCGAACGGCTTTCTAAAAGGATTTTACAGATTGCAAGTATTTCACTGCTTTTTAATTTTACTTTGTAAATATGTTCCAGACAGTACCCTTTTTTTCTGTAATCATAGTTAACTAAATCATATACTCCGCTTTTATTATCGGTTCGTCTTAAATATTCCCGAATTGAATCAATGTCTCTTTGAATGCTTCGCTTTGCCACTCTATACCGCTCTGCCTCTTCTTCTTTGTTGATAACCGCTCCGTTTAACAGTCTGGTATAGATTTCTAAAACTCTGATAATTTTACCTTCATTCTTATCTTCGTTTCTGGTTTTGTTTTTCTCTTTACTTTCGTTCTTTTCTTTCATATATGGCTTTCCTCCATCGTTTGATTGAATCATAGCATTTGATATAGACACATTCCGTCCATCCTTTTTATTGTTTAAAAATTTTTTCCTTTTATAATTTTCTAAGAAAAGCCACTCCTCTTGCTATCTCTTAGTATACCTTTTTTGCTCTTTTTCACAATATTCCGCCCTGCATTTTCGGCTATTTTTTCTCTTTTTTCTTTTTATTTTCTTTATCTGTCGTTCTATTAAGGACATCCTCTGTCACTCTCCCTAACAAAGGGGCATAAAAGCAGAGAAAGTCTACATTTTTCAAATCAAAAGAAGAATATAACACAAGAATACACTTTTCGATTTCTTCTGTTGCTTCCCGCATTGCCATCTCTCCTTTTGCAGTTTCCCATATAATTTTTAAATGTTCTACCGATACGCAGGCTATTCTGGTAAGCCACTCTGTTGAAAGCTGTGAAAATTGATATGGAAGAAGCTGTTCTTTCCCTGCGGTCTTTAATGCTTCTGCAATGACGTTTTTTAATTCACTATTTTTATTTGTATTTATCTCCTGTTCAAACCAGCTTTTTGCCAGGTTTTCTAAAAACTGTGAATTTTTCAGCCACTCATCCTTTTGATTCCAAAACATAAGCTGACATCTGGCTTCTCTTGCTAATTCCAGCGCAACTTCTTTCGTATTATAACTATTCCACTTTGTTTTGCATTTTCTTACGGTTTTCTTCTGCTCAATATTAGTTCTATCTATTTCTTCTGTTTCAAACAGCAGTTTGCTCATTGTTCTGTTTGATTCAGCCAGTTTTTGATTCATCTCCAAAAGAATATTTCCAAAATAATCAATGGAAAGTCCTTTCGCTTTATCCTGTAATTTTTCCAGAAACCACGATTCTTTTGTGATTCCTGCTCTCATGCTTCGATTAAAATCTTCTAATTCTTTTTCATAAAGTTCTACAGAATCTGCAATCTTTTTTGAATTTTCATTTCTCCCTTCGAGAAATTCCTGAAAAATCTCTTCTATTTTTTCCAGTGTTTCTTCTGTCATTTTCTCTTCTGTAATTTCTAATTGTTCTCCTTTTCGATATTCTTTTGCAGATTTTGTCCCATTCATTCAAATTCTCCTTTACATTATTAAAAAAAACCTGTCGATATGCTTACTCCTCTTCTTTTAATTCTTCTATATTTTTTATCCTTTTATGTATCTGTTCACAGGAAACTTTATAAAATTTCTCCTGCAGTTCTCTCGGATACTTGCTTCCAAGCAGTGTAAACCAGTCAATCTCATGCAGAGAATATACATTTAATGTTTTTTTCTCATAAGCAAACAGGTAAATTTTATCTTGATACATCCACAAAAAGACCGGTGATAATTCTATTTTTCTTTTATCCTTAAAATGAACCCTGATTTTATCCTGTTCTACAACACACTGCAATAAATCCCACAGCATTTTCAGCATTGCATCTTCGCTTACCCCTATATCCATTTTTTTATATTTCTCTGCCATTTTTTCAAGTGACTGACGGCGGTTCAATTCCGTTGCCTTCACAATACTGTCTACCATTCCCACATATTCTTCCCTTTGAAGTACCTGACATGTTTTTATCATTTCCAACAAAAAAGATGCTTCAATTGCAGTCAACGGTTTTATCATATCCGGTTTATCCAGATAATAATAATTTTCATTTCTTACATATTTCACTTCCTGCCCGGAAAATGATTCACTTAATGACATACGGATTTCAACAATGTCTCTGTCAAATGTTCGGGCACTGACTTCATTCTTCTTGCAATAAGATTTTTTATAAACTTTCCCTCCTCTCAGCAATTCCAACTGCGTAGAAAGTATTCGCATAGCCTTATCTGTTCTCGCCATTTTTCTACTCCTCCATCGCTATTATCATAGCAATGGAGGACGTCATATTTTGTCGTACCTATTTATTTTTTTATTATAAAAAACAAAAAGAACCTCAATAATAAGCAGCCCTTTTTCAATCATTTTTATGAGAAAGCAATTTCCTGTAAATCAAAAATGGATAAAAATCCAGCCTGTCTCTGCCAAATTTCTATCCATTTTCTGAATATTTATTTTTCTATTTGATTTTTCATAAATTCAAGCACTTCATCCACTAACTTGTCTCTGTTTTCTTCTGTAATAAAAAAGCATTTGCAGTTTGGATGATTTCGCACTTGATTTAAAAAAGGGATTTCTTTATCTTTTACTGCTGCAAGAATCGGAATGTCTCCGTCAAGTCGTTCTAAAACTGCATCACAAAATGCCTTTTCTTTTGACTCCATGAATCCAATCTCATCAAAGCAAAGAATCGTTCCCTCGGGTACTGGCTGTAACAGCTTGTCTGCATAACGATTAAATGCATCGCTGATTCTTTGTGTTTTCTGGTTTTTGCAATATCCCAACAGATTTTCTTCGGAATAATGCCACGGTGCTCCTATCGTATGAATATAAATGGGAGAACCCAGCGTTTCATCCTCCATTTTTGATTCTTTTTTTGTCTCAAAACCTGCTACCGAATAATTCAAAGTTTCTATTACTTTACGAATTAACGTACTTTTTCCAACTCTGCGTGGTCCGACAATTAACGCATGTTTTCTCATAGCTTTTACACTTCCTTCTTCCATACAGATTTTCTACTGTACCCCTGTCATCTTCCATACTCCAAGAAAAATCAACAAGAAAATAACATTTGAGATTGTAAAAATCAAAAAATACTTTCCTTTTCGTTCTGTTTCTTCCTGTGCAATCTGACGATAAGAAATCAAACTGGCCATTGATGCAATTAATGTACCAAGGCCACCCAAATTCGTTCCGATAATCAGAAGGGAAATTTTATTGGTAAATCCGGATAATAAAAGTGCAGTCGGAACATTGCTGATAATCTGACTTGCAAGCACTGCCACAATTACCTCCCGTCCTTCTATAATCTGATTTAGCCATAATGAAAAAGCAGAAATTCTTCCTGCATTTCCAATAAAGATAAAAAATGCAACAAACGTAAGTAATAACGAATAATCTACTCGTTTCAAACTTTTTCTGTCCCATAGAAAGATAAGAAGCAACACAATCAAAAAAGAAATTCGATAATCCATGATATGTAGGACTGCAAGCAGACAGATTCCAAATAATATCAGATAAACTCTTATTTTCTTCCAGTTACAAAATACTTGCTCTTCTGACTTCCACTCCATTTGAATTACTTTTTTCTTTTCTTTCACACAAAGCAAAAAACTCCAACTACAAAGAAGCGCCAGCGCAGTTAAGGTATAAGGCAGCATTAATAGAAGAAACCTTCCAAATGACAACCCGCTTTTTCCATATAAGTAAAGATTCTGCGGGTTTCCAAGGGGAGTCAGCATACTTCCAAGATTTGCTGCGATCGTCTGAACACAGACTACCCATAAAACTTGTTTTTTTCGGTAGGATTCTCCCAGCAAATTAAACACCACAAAAGTAAATGGTACAAAGGTAATCAACGCCACATCATTTGTAATCAGCATGCTTCCAAAAAAAGTAAGAAGCACTAAAGTTAAAATGACCTGCCAAAGATATTTTGTTTTTTCCAGCATCTTACGCCCCACAAAATCAAAGGCTCCATGCAACTTTAATCCTGCCATAACACTCATAAGAGAAAACAAAATTGCTAAGGTCCGAAAATCAATATACTGTATATATTTCTTGTCCGGATGAATCAAAAAAGAAGAAATTACAGCCAGCACAAAAGCAACACAAAGCACTACTTCTTTTTTTAAGAATTTACAGATGCGAACTCTTAAATCCAACTATCATCCCCTCCGGTAATTGCAAGACTTAAAAGTGCATCCATTTTTTCTACTTCTTCTAATCCTTCAATTTTTTCCAGTAAGACGGCAGTGTCTAAAACATCTTCCAAGCTTTCATCTGGTCCGATTTCATAGTCGATTTCTGCCTCACATTCCGGACACGGAATCTTTTCCATCGTTTGAAGAGAAAGAAAACGATTTCCACATTTTTTACATTCATAAAATCCACATTCTTTTGTTCCATCTGGCACATAATACATTGTCTTTTCCCTCTTGCTTTCTTAATAATTTTCCCTTATTCCAATACATCAATCGCCAGATTATTTAATTTACAAAGCGTATTTACCACCGCAAATATAATCACTGCACCAAGATTTGCAGTCGTATTATCCTGGTCAAATCTCGGAGAGATTTCACAGATATCAAATCCTCTGACTCTGCGGGTTCTCAAAATATGTTTGATAATCGGAAGTACCACTTCAGGGTCCAGTCCCAGTGACTGTGTTGCACTGACTCCTGGTGCAAAAGCGGAAGAAAATACATCGGTACATACAGTAATATATGCTGAACTGCACTGATATAAAAAGGTATCCACTTTATCTAATATCGTTGCATAATTGGAATTTTGGATTTCCTTTGCAAGAATATATTCTGTTCCGATTTCTTTTGCAAATTTAAATAAACTGACAGTATTACTATGTTCCTGTATCCCCAACGGAAGATAATGATACTGCACATTTTCCTTTTTGTAAATATCTGCAATCTGGCGGAACATCGAACCGGATGACGGACCATTTTCATAAGGTCTTAAATCAAAATGCGCATCAAAATTAATGATTCCCATATCAAGAGGCTTTTCTTTCTTCTTCATATCTGCCAGATGCCCCTGAAAATGACCAAAAGTTGTTTCGTGACCGCCTCCAAGCACAATCGGAAACAGCTCTAAATCCAAAATTTTCTCCACTGCCATGCCAAGCAGTTTCTGTCCTTCTTCCATTGAGATCTCATCACATAAAATATTTCCTGCATCATATAATTTGACATCCTGTAAAAAAGTACATGGAAGATTTGACATCTGTGCACGGATAAAATCCGGTGCAAGCGCAGTTCCGACACGACCTTTGTTACGCTTTACTCCCTGCTCACTGCAAAAACCGATAAAAGCAAAACCCAGTCCACACTCCGGCTTTTCCGTCTGTATATTCAAATCCAACGGCTGTACCCACTGATGCCAGCGAAATGCATCATAATCTGTTGTACTGTCAATACGTCCCTTCCAGCAATCCATTGCACTTACATAGTTTGTTAATCCCATTTCAATCGTACCTTCTTCCTACATCAATCCTTCGTTCAAGTAAATGTAAACTCAAACAACGCACTACAGGCATATCATTCCCCATGTCTGATATGCCTGTTTATTTTCTTTTACTTGTTCTATTTTACGATGCAAGAGTCAAAATTTCATCGAATTTTCTGGTTAAAAATCTCACTTTTCATCTGCGTTTGCCTGTTCCTGCTTTATACGCTCCATATAATCATCTATAGATTTTATTATCCTAGCATTTTCATGAATTCTTTGATAAGTAGATGCCCGACTAATCAGCATATTATCTCCATAAATTCTTTGATAAGCAGATGGTGGGGTAACTGAATACTCCTCTGTAACCCTATTTTTTTTATTCTCATCATATCCTTTTATCCTTATAATGTCCAAAGTTAGATTTCCAGATTCAGCAAATTCGCTATCATCTAAAGCTTTACTTAAAAATAATTCCGTTATCATAGCAATTGTATCATTATACAAATTCTCTTTTCTTAATCTATACGCCTTTGCCGATAATATTAGTTTTGGTTTTTCACACTTACATAAATTATACATATAGGAATAAGTATAATATCTCTCACCTTCCCTATCTAAATTCTTTTCTTTTAGTAAATATTGTACCTTCTTCTTATATATATTATCTAAATTTTGCTGTGTATGAGATGCTAAATTCCACATTTCTGTATAAAGTTCTAATTGATATTGGCTTTCTGGACATATTTTTACAAGTCTACTACAATTGTTCAAAATTTCTTCTGATTTTTCACAATATTTCACTATAAATGGATTTTGATATGCAAGAGATAAATATGATATAATCTTATCCATTTCAATATTATAACATAATTGAAACTCATCTTCTATAATCTGCATTGAATTACATATAACTGAAGCAGATTGCAAAAGTGAATAAACAACCCTTTCATCATATCTATTGGCTTGTAATAAACATAATTTAAAGTAAGGCCATGTACATAATCTTGCAGTGTACCATTTTATATATGCTAATTTATAATCACGCACATCTTCTATCTCCATACACTGGATACATTTTTCAAACAATTCACAAACTTCATTTATATTAAATTCTTTATTTCCAAACTCTCTTTCAAATTCTTGTATATCATTATATATTTTACTAACGCTTTCTTCTTGAACAGATGAATCATACCTTTCCAATATTTTCTTTTTACAAACATAATTAGTTCGATATTCGTTTTCAATATCTGGTAAAATTTCATATATTAGTTTTATTGGGCAATCTTTGCATTTATCTTTAAAATCCTTTCCATCATAAATAGCTGCAATGCATTTGCAATAAATCCCCATCTCAGTTTCATTTTTTTCTATATTAGGGCACTGTTTCAATTTATCCAAATTACACTCATCTAAACCATTTCCCCACTCTTGTATTACTTTCACGGCTCTATCAAAAGACTCGTTTCTTAATGTCAATTCCAAAAAATCACAACAAATTGTAGGTGTAAAAACATAATTTCCTTTTTTAGTTCTATTGAAAACATTTGAAAAAGGCCGTCCAGCTTTATATTCTTCAATACCCTTAACAACGCCAGAACCATTTTTCATACCCAAACACTCTCTTAATAATTTAGAAAAAAAAAGTCTAAGCTCTTTTTCCGGACCAAATTCACGCTCATACCATAGCTCTGTTTTCATTTTATATTTTTCTCCTCTTATCAAATACACATAAATACACATAGCATTCCCATTGCAAACATGCTATCATCCTCTTATCAAACAAATGATTGGAGGAATTCTCAAATGAACAAACACACACCCCGTAAATATAACGGTGTAAATCATGATCTTTTTCTCTACCTAAATTCTGATAATTTTGCCGTTAATCGCAAAGGACAATATTTTCTTACAAATCCTGAAGCAAAACCAGATGAAATTTTAAGGCAAATGCGTCCTTTGTCTGTAAAAAGCCAACTAATTCCTACAAGCTCATCCGAAATGAATATTTTTCTGCCTGAGGCTGTAGGTGCACAACTTGAATTTGCATCAGAACCTTACAATTACGATATCATCATTGTATCAAGCTTATATGCAAATATTGCAAGACAAACACAAGGTTCAAATCCTGACTATCTGGATCGACTATATTCCCCAATTACATTATACTCTGAAGATCCTCAAGATTCAAACCATTTTGCCAATAAAATCGGCTGTGTGGGTTTCCGAAAGGTATGGTATCCTCGTATTCCACAAGAATACGTCAATGAATTGAGAACTGGTAGACTACCAAGTGTAACTTCCATGAAATTGTGCATTGATATGTACCATTCCCAACGTGCTTATTGTGACTATAACACATCATGTTGGTTACACGAACTAGAGAATTATTTAAGAGAGGTATAAATTTATGGATCCAAGAGACGAATATGAATTCTACGACGAATGGCTTAACCGTGATGATGATGAAAGCAGTATAGGATTAGAAGAATACAACGATATGCGATGCATTGAAGAATATGGAGAGGACAATTATTTTGATGAAGATGATGATTCAAATGATAAATATTACGACTGAATATTCTTCAAAATACAAATTTCTTTTTTAATAATACAACTATAAATGATAATGAAATAATTTCATTATAAATATTCTATCATAGGAAGGAGGCAATAGAATGGAAAACAATATTGATTTTACTCTTGAGGTAATCAGTACAGAAACTGAACTTCGTGATAACACAGAAGTTCAAGCTGGTTGTTGGGGAGATACTGGAAGTGGTGTTTACTGCTAATTAATCTCTAAATCAAACAATCATAATTTGGCGCATAATTCTATTCAACAATACGACGATAAATGTTCTTTAGAATTACTGCGCTTCTTCACAAAGCATTCGTCTCAGCCAGAAATTAAAACTTCGACTGAGACGAATTTACTTAAAACTCACCCTTTAGGAGATAAAGATGATAACATGGAATTCAGACATTGCAATAAGATTTTGTTTAAATCGTGCATTTCTAATTAATATACATACAAACGAAATATTGAGTGCATCTAAACCGGCAATTCTCTATTTACAAGATCAAATGAAAACAGGATTGGACGAGAAAATTATAAAAACAAAAGATTTTGAAACTATGATTAAAACCTTAATTGACAAAGGCTATTTAGAGGTAAAGTAAATGAATTTTGAGCAGATAAAAAAATGGTATATAAATAACGATTTGCTTTTTTTTGCAAGTATCGAATTAACACAAAAATGCAACTTCAATTGTCTTCATTGCTATTGTTCAGACAAAAGAAATCCCTATATACCTTATGAAGATGTACGAAAAATAATCGATAAATTATATGAATCAGGATGTTTTCTATTAATTTTTACTGGTGGAGAAATACTTACCTATGATTTCTTTTCAGAAATTTATGTTTATGCAAAAAGGAAAGGATTTATGATTGATTTAATGACAAATGCCTCTTTAATAGATAAGAATCTTATTCCCTTATTAAAACAATATCCACCTCATAATATTTCTGTAACGGTATATGGGACGAACGAAATGGATTATAACCTTTTTACCGGAAATGGCAACAATTACAATAAAGTTATGAATGCTTTAATTTTATTAAAAGAAAGCAAACTGAACTTTAACATACGAACAGTAGCAACTAAAACATTATATAATTCAATTAAAAATGGTCACTTTGATAGAATGGCAGACTCTTTAGGCGTTCCATTCAGATATGATCCTGTGATTTTTCCAAAAACATCAGGTGATAGTACTCCATTGAATGAATGTTTGTCTCCCAAAGCAATTGTTAAACTGGAACAACAAAACAATTTACGTTCTAAAAAATGGAAAGAATTAATTCAAAGAACAGACAATGTGAAATGGAAGTGTAGAGCAGGGATAAACTCACTTGCTATTGATTATAAAGGGGAAGCATACGTTTGTGGATTATATCGAAAAAAAGGAATCTCTATTCTTAATCGTAATATAGATGACGTACTAGAACATTTAAAAAAGGTTCATAAAGAACACGAACAAATTGTCTATAACAGTGAGTGTTCAAATTGCGCATCCAGAAAAATCTGTAAATGGTGTCCAGCTTACTCAAATGTATATAATGGAACAGAAAATCAGAAAGTTGTTTTCTTTTGTGAATTAGCAGAAAAAAGGAGACTATGTTTTGGAAAAAGCTAAACATTATTACATTGCAATAACTGGTACTGCAGGTAGTGGAAAAAGTACCGTTTTGCAAATATTAAAAGATAACGGTTATTTCACAATTGATTATGATTATTTTTCACATCAAGTTATTAATAATTCAAAATCAGTACACTCAAGACTAAGTAAAATAATCGGTAAAGATTTAAATAATTTTACAGAAAAAGATTTAAAGTATGTGGGCTCATACTTTGAACTCCATCAATCTGAAGAAAAAAATTTCGAAGAATGGTTTCAACCCTATATAGGTAAAAAAATAAAAAATCAGTTTCACGAATTGAAATATTCAGGATTATGTTTCTTTGATATCCCTTTTTTGACACAACGCAATCTTGAAAACATATTTAATGAGATATGGATTATAAATGCAGAAAAAGAAAAGTGTATTACACGAATCCTCAAAAGGAACAAATATACAAAAGAAAAGGCTCAGTATTTAGTAGATAGATCTGAAATTAAAAATGAAACATACAAAATAAATTATTCCATAATCGACAATAATTGTTCTATAAATGATTTAAAAAAGAAAATATTACAACAAGTGGAAATTACCCTTGTGCGGTATAATTATTTAATTGAATCTATTTAAATCTACAGATTTTTAGCTAATTAAGGGGAAATGATAAAAAATTTTTCAAATTAATTTTTTGCCATTTCCCCTTTAAAACTCAAAACTCGTTTTTATTCTATAACTAACGATAACAATTCTTACAAGCACTATATCCACTTGCTTCTGCCTCTGATTTTGTCACTTCTCTTGCTGTATCTGGATTCATATTTCCACAGTTTGGTTTATTATGATATTTTTGTCCAGTTGCTGGAATCCATACCATTTCAGTGCTTGGTGTAGAATTATCCACTGCCGGAGCAGAGGACTCCACTGCCTGTGTTGCTGTATTTGTATTGGCACTGCTTTGTGCACTTGCAAGCTGAGACTGAAGGGAGCTGTTTTGTGATTGCAAATCTTCATTTTGTTTCTTTAAATCGTCACTCTGTTTTTTCAGTTCTTCATTCTGCTTATTTGCTGCATCATTTTTTGTTTTTAAATCATTATACTGTTTTTCAAGTTCCTTCTGTTTCTGAGTCAAGCTGTCTATCTGACTTTTTTGGTCTTCCTGCGCCTTTGCCTGTTCAGAAAGTGAATCATAATCCGCTTGAAGCTTGTCCAATTTTGCCTGTAAATCTTCATTTTGCTTTTTAATTTCATCATTCGATTTGGTTGCTTCGTTATATGATTTTTCCCATTTTTCAGCATTTGTGGCATTACCTGAATTGCCTACAGCTGCTAAAAAGAAAAATACCGCAAGAACTCCTAATACAACATTCCATTTTTTCGGAGTCATAAATTTCTTTTTCTCTTTCTTTCCTAAAACAACCTCATCCTGCTTCTTTTTCCCTAATTGAAACTTTTTCTTTTCCATTGTTTTCTTTGTTCCCCGCTCTTTTTTCTATTTACGCTCTCGAATATTCCTCAATCGCTTTATCTAATATCTGCATTTCTTCTGCACTTAATTCCCAGTCGAATACTTTGCAGTTTGCCTCTATCTTATCACGACTCTGTGAACCTATGATGCAGGAAGAAATAATTTCTTTTTTCAAGGTCCAGTTTAATGCAATCTGTGCAAGCGGTACATTTCTCTCTTTACTGATTTCATCCATAACAGATAACAATTTCATTGCTTTTGAGAATAGTGGTTCTCTGAAATATGGATAGAATCTATTTCGATTATCGTTTGCTTCATACGTTTTTAACTCACGATATTTTCCGGTTAAAATTCCACCACCTAATGTTCCATAAGTCATAACTCCCATGTCCTGTGCATGCGCCCAGCGGATTAATTCTTCATTATCCCGGTCTACCATGGAAAACTGTGGCTGATAGGCTTCGATTTCACAATATTGGTTTGCTTCTTCCATCTGTTCCTTTGTAAAATTAGAAACTCCGGCATGTAAAATCTTTCCCTGTTTTTTTAAGTGATTTAATGCGTCCATTGTCTCTTCCATCGGAACATTTGGGTCTGGCCAGTGCACCAGATAGACATCAATATAGTCTGTCTTTAAATTCTGCAAAGACTCATCACATTCTCTTAAGATTTTATCAGCTGAACCACAACGGACATATTTTCCGTCAATAAATTCATTTCCACATTTCGTAGAAATCACAACTTCTTTTCTCGCACCCAATTTATGCAGAGTTTCTCCTACATACTGTTCTGCTTTTCCTGCATTATAGGCTGGTGCTGTGTCGATAAAATTAATACCACAATCTAAAGCTGCTTTAATTGCATCCATACGGCTCTCATCTGAATAATTGTCCCATCCTGCACCACCAATGCCCCATGTGCCAAGACACATCTTAGAAACTTCAATTCCTGTTTTACCAAATTTCGTATACTTCATTGGACTCATTCTCCCTGTTCTTTACTTTTCTTTCTAAAATTACTTTACTCTTAATCCGGCGGATATTCGCAATTTGCTCCGCTATTTGCTCGTAACCAAATCACTCTGCTTCTTTTGTTAATTCATCGATCAGCTCAATTGCTTCAAAAATCATGTTATCACAGTGCGGCTTCTTTGCTCCGCCTTTCTGTGCATTGGCTTTTAAAAGTTCTGCACAGTCTGTCATTCCATCATGTTTCTCAGCAATTCGTCTGCGAAATTCATTTACCGCAAATGGAGATTCGATTCCCTTTGCTCCAAGTATCATAAGTCCTGCTGTGATTGCCCCACAGGTACTTCCGCATTTCATTCCGCCACCAAAATTGCCGGCAATTCCTGCTGCAAGATTTTCATCCAAACCAAGCTCCTCAGCATAAACCCGAAGGATGGTCTGAGAACAATTGTTGACCATTGGAGTTGCATTTCTAAGCTGTATTGCTTTTTCTATGTGTTTGTTCATTGTAAAGCCTCTTTTCTTAAGTGTTTTGTATTCTTACTTCTTTTATTTTACTCAAAAATTCATTGGAGGGAATATATAAATTTTCTAATATTGGATTTAAATCAATATATTCCTCTTCGTATTCATTATTATGACTATATTTTGCCATCACAACAAGGTATCCATTATCCCATTCTTTAACAGAAATATAATGTTCTAAGGAATACGGTGCTTTAAATCTTATTCTATAATTTTCAAATTCAAAAACCGTATAACCCTCTTCATTACTTAATGTGGCATAATCCATAATGAATTTCCTTTCTTTTATCCTTTTCTATTTAGAATTTCATACTCCATAACGATGATAAAATAAATCTTGAATCACACGGCATTTTTTGTAATATACTGCCAATTATTATTGTGGCAGATAAATTTCAAACTTGCAATATTTACCCGCTTATAAGATTTATTCGGTAAAACAATATATTCACCATCTACGCCCTTGACATAAGCTCCACTATTGGTAAATCCAGTAATATATCCGCTCTTTCCAAATACACTCACCTTATCATTCAGATAGAATCCACGATAATATGGAGTATTTTTGCTATTACGCTTTTGTATACGATTCGGTTCTTTTCTTCCCTTACGAGGCACTCCTTCGTGTAGTGAACGTTTTTTCTTACGAAATTGCTTAATAAGAAGCCATTCATCTAAATTCTCAGAAATAGTAGAAATTCCACTAATAACAATTGCATCATTATAATGCGTTTTCTCCAAACCAATATTTTTACGTTTAATAGTAGTTTCAAAACCGTATGTAATAAGAGCCTGTGGATATTGATTAAGAATTTGTTGTCTAAGTACATTCATAAATGGTGGTTCTTTATACTGCTTAACTTTCTTGTGTTCCTTCTGCCATTTATAAAAAATCCCTCCATTCTTATGATTCGTACTATTATGACAATTTTTACAAACTGTGATTTGATTATCGACACGATTCGTGCCACCATTTGATACATAAATAATATGATGTGTTTGTAATGGCTTATTCCTTTCTCCACATACCTGACATGTATAGTTATCTCTTGCAAAAATAAAATATCGTTCTCCTTGATATCCATAAGTTTGACCTTGCGAATAATCCATACTATGAACCTCTGGATTAATCATCTTAGCAATATCAAATTTGCCAACTTCAATATGAAGAATTGATTCTGGTATAAAAGAACATAGTTTATCAATCCATTTAAATGTATGATTAATACGATTTTGTAAACTAGGCGGAAGCCACTTGCCAAACCGTTTACGATTCAAAAATCTACATCTACGATATCGAGTCTTACGATTTCGCCTACTTCTGCGATAGATTCGTTTTGTATCAATTTTTGATTTTACATCCTGACGAAGCTCTACTTCGCCCTTAAATAAAACCTTATTTTCAGAGGTCACAGCAAGACCAATATGCTTAGAACCAGTGTCGATTCCGACATGACATTCCTGCTTGTTCTCACCAGTTGCATACTTTAATTGAATAGTAAATGGATTATACTTATAAATTTTAGCTTTGCCTGCTTTTAATAAGAGGCGGGCTTTTCTTTGCGTACACGGCATTAAAGGTTCGCCTCGCATATTAAATACAAATACTCGCATAATATGTACCTTTTGCAGCTACCCTCAGGTCCTGCACCTTTCTATTTAAGAAAGTTTGTTACCCTTCGCCAATGTTAGAACTGCTTCCCGTAATCGGAGACTTCAGGTTGACTACTCCTACCTCACAGAGTTGTTTACAGAGCCTGCACAGAGCTGCAAACTAGGGTATCATTTGCAGGTGTGATAACAGAAATAACGTAGTGTTCAAGACACTTAGGCTAGTCAACTTGAACTTTTACAAGTTCTAACCTCTTTAAAACATTAATTCTAGGTCAGAGGCAGCTGACTACATCTCATGTTGCTACTATTTATTTTAAATTATTTTTTTTAATTTTACCACTCTTTTAAATAGTTTATCTTTCCTCTGTAAAAAAACTTTATCCCTTCTTATAGTCTTTACTTTTTTAATCTCGTTTCCATTCTTAAAATTTACTCATATTCCCGAAACTGTACGAATGAAAAACTAGAAGTTTTCTCTACATTATCTCCTACCTTTCGCTCCACAGATTTTCTCTCACTACAAGCTGCAACTACCTTTACTCCAAACTTTTTCAGTGCTGAAATTACTCCATAAGCGACACAAAACTCACCCTGACATAACACACAAGACGGATTTAAATTCATAATCTTTGCCACATACTCTTCACAAATTTTATAAATTTCTTCCTTATTTGAATACGGATTAACTGCTGGAAATGGAATATCTATCACCTCACCATATTCCATTGCTGCATTTAACTGTGTTTTTCCCCATGCCTTACTTGGATGATTTGAAAAATTAATAAACATACTTTGTTCCTCCTTATTTAATACGGTAAATCTTCCTACTACATTCTATAAATATCTAGATTATTTATATATCTCTATTATGCCACTTTTATCTTTCAAATACGAGGATTCCTTTACTTTTTAGTTCTCATTATAAAAACAAAGAAAGCTCTGGAACTATCTTTTTTGCTCCAAAGCTTTCTTTCTCTTTTGTTATTTCAGCACGTTCTTTAAAACCTCCAACAGCCTTTCCAAATCAATCGGTTTTGATACATGTTCATTCATTCCAGCCTCCAATGCTTTTTGTCTATCCTCTTCAAATGCATTTGCTGTTATTGCTATAATTGGTATCTTTGCAATTTCTGGATTTTCTGATTTTCGGATTTGGCGGGTTGCTTCATATCCATCCATAATCGGCATTTGAATATCCATCAAAATCAAATCATACTGACCTGGTTTTGCAGTTCTCATTTTTTCTACCGCTATTGTTCCATCTTCTGCTGTATCTAAAATAAACCCTTCTTCTTTTAGCAGTTCTACTGCAATTTCCCGATTCAATTCATTATCCTCGGCCAAAAGAATCTTCTTTCCCTTAAGCAGATTTTCAGAATTTCTTCTCTCACTAAGCATTTTCATCTGACCTGTTTTTTTGAGTACCTTCGTTTCACATTCTACCACCTGACTATTGACTTTAAATGGCAATATTACCGTAACTTCTGTCCCTTTCCCCTGTCTGCTTTTTACCGCAATAGTACCACCCATCCTGTCTACAATCTTTTTTACAATCGCCATTCCAAGTCCCATTCCTTCAATCCCGCTGACTGTAGAGGTCTGTTCTCTGGTAAACGGTTCAAATATATGTGCTATAAATTCTTCACTCATACCAATTCCGGTATCTTTTACACGAAATTCATATTTTGCAAATCCCGGCTCTTGTCCTTTTAATTCCTGAATTTGAAAATAAATTTTTCCTCCAGGTCTTGTATACTTTACTGCATTTTCCAAGATATTTAATAATACCTGATTTAATCTAAGTTTATCCGTAATAACATTTTTATGCACCATATTTTTGGTATCTGCACAAAATTTCAGCTGTTTCGCAGAACTATCTGTCTGAATAATTGCTTTTAAATTTTCCAGCACATCCGGTAAATACACTGGTGCGTGTTCAAGCTTTAGCGTTCCGCTTTCAATATGACTCATATCCAGAACATCATTTATTAATAACAGTAAATGATTGCTTGCTGTCTCTATTTTCGATAGATATTTTTTTACCTCCTGCGCCTCATTAACATGAGTAGATGCAAGCGCCGTATATCCGATAATTATATTTAATGGTGTTCTTATATCATGTGAAATACTGTTTAAAAAAATAGTTTCTGCACGATTAAACTGATTTTCTTTTGTTTCTTTTTCGACTCTGTTTTCTAATTGATTTTGAGTTTTCTTTTCTGAAGGATTTTGTTTCCAAGACTTCATTCTTTTCTTCTTTCTACTCACTTTCAATTATTCTTTTTTCTATCTTATTTTTTCCTACAATCATACCATATCGAACTGTCTTTTCTTGTAAAAAAAGGACTCTAACCGAAAATTTTTTTCAGCTAAAGTCCTTTTTATTTTTACCCTATTTTCTATAAATATATCTCAGACGACATCTGCCACCATTTCTTAAACTATTTCATTCCATATTTCTCTAAATCCACTTTTCCATCCACGACTTCAACTCCATCTTCTCTTAGGAGTTCTGCCTGTGCTTTTCCTCCGCCAAATGCAAATGCACCTGCAAGCTCCCCTTTGGAATTCACTACTCGAAAACAAGGAATATGAAGTGGGTCTGGATTTTTATGTAAGGCATTTCCCACAGCTCTTGACATTCTCGGATTTCCTGCCATCTCTGCAATCTGTCCATACGTTGCCACATGTCCTTTAGGAATTTTTTTCACTGCTTCGTAAATTCGTTTTGTCGGACTGTCCGTTACCAAATCATAACTTTCTGCAATCATACGCTTTACATCTTCATCCGGAATACTACCATCTAAAATAATCGTATTCCAATGTTCTTTGTTTTGATGATATCCCGGAATTACAGACTCATAAGTGCTTCTCCAGAAATCACGCCACTCCGGGTCTGCTTTTACATTTAAATTCAAAAAACCATCTTTCTCATAAGTCCACAAAAATGCTTTTTTGCTTTGCTTTACCCGTACAAGCTGCCAGTTTGTATCAGAAAACGGCGTATCCACATAAGTATCCGCAAATGTTAATCCATAAGCTAAAATCTCTTCTCGTGTTTTCATCTTAATCACCTCTAAATTAATGTGTCAAATCCTTCACCCATTTATATTTTCTAAAATGCAAAAATACCCACGGAAGTTTCCCAACTTCGTCAATACAGGTACACGCATACACAACTACGACTGGCCAGTGAAAATAGTAAGTACCAAGTGCAGCAAGCGGAATTGCAAGGCACCACATGCATACTGCAAGACTGTACATATCAAACATCGTGTCTCCACCTGCTCCAAAGATTCCATTAATCGTGACATCATTGACCGAACGCCCTATCATGTAAAAGGCAATCACTCCAAACATACCTTTTAAATATCCTGCTGCCTGTGGAGTCAGATTCACGAAATGCAGAATAATCGGTGCAGTCACCAACATCAAAAGGGAAGCCATCACACCACAGACCAGTGAAATTTTTAATAAACGGATTCCATATAATTTTCCTCGTTTTAAATTTCCGGCTCCCAGTTCATTTCCAACCATAATTCCTGCTGCACTTGAAATACCCGCACTAAAACAGCAGATAATATCACGCACAACCGCAGCCACAGAGTTTGCTGCTGCCGCATTAACACCCAGATGTCCCATAAAGGATGAATAAGACGTAAATCCAATCCCCCAGAACAAACACGCACCAAGAAGCGGCAGGGCACATTTTTGAAAATCTTTTGCAAGCTGTTTATTTCGATAAAACAACCGCTTCATATCCGGATGAATGTAGCCGTCTTTATAAGAAATCACAATCGAACAGCCCAGTTCTAAAATACGTGCCACTAAGGTCGCAAGTGCTGCACCTTTTACTCCCATTGCTTCTAAGCCAAATGCACCATAGATAAATATCCAGTTTAAAATAATATTTACACAAACGGTAAATGAACTGATAATTGCCGTTGTCTTTGCATGTTCACTTGTTTTCATAATGACAAGATAACACTGCGAAATTCCGGTTAACAGATAAGAACAACCTGCAATTTTCAGATAGCTCACACCATACCCAATCAGTACAGATTCATTCGTAAAAACCAACATCAGATACTTTCCAAAGAATACACATCCAATAAAAAATATAACGGATACCATGCCACAAAGCCGAAGTGCCATACAGAAAATATCATCTAAGGTTTTGATATCTCCCTTTCCCCAGTACTGTGCCCCCAAAATTCCAAGACTTGCTGTTGCTGCTGCCAGAAACATGTTTTGGATAAACTGAATCTGTGTTGCCAGTGAAACCGCAGACATATAATTCTGGTTCATTCCCCCAAGCATAAACGCATCGGCTACTGCGACCATTGCAAGCATCAGGTTTTGCAGTACAATTGGAATCATCAGACTCCATAGTTTTCTGTAAAAAATACTGTCTTTTTCTAGTTTCATTTTAAATTCCCTTCTTAAATTTTTGATACGATTTCAACTCGCATTATAGCAAAAATTCAGACAAAAAAACACCGTGAAAAATGGCTTTTATCCCCTTTCCACGATGAATGGTATTTGTTTCTAGCTATCATATTTTCTGGTATGATTTATTCCTCAGATTCTTCTTCCAGTTTTTTCACTCTCTTTTTATAGACTCCAGAAAATACTGTTAATCCGGCAAAGCACAAACCACCTACACAAAGAAACATAATGCTTCCTGTCGCAACAGCCCCTGCAAATTTATGATAGTTGCGGTAAGAAATGATGAACCAGGCAATTCCGGTCAGAATACCTGCAATCAAACTGGCAATCGTATTTGTTTTCAGTGTCGGTTTTAATCTTCTGTCCCAGATACCATTTTTAATACAAGCGGTCAAAAGATAGACACATAAACTCATAAACACAATCCATTCCCCTGCAAGATTTTTTGCATCGTTATTTCCTAAAAGCAGCTGCACCAACATCACAGCTAACAATCCCCAAAAAGCAAACCAGCATCCATTATGTTCAATTTTAAGAAGCTTTAATTCCTGTCTTTCATCCAGATTACTTTTATTCTTCTTCATAATCCTCATCCTCCCAAAACAAATCATCTAAACCTTTTTCTAACACACGGCAGATTTTTCGACATAATTTAATCGTCGGATTGTATTCTCCTTTTTCAATGGCATTTATCGTCTGCCTTGAAACCCCAACTGCTTCCGCTAATGCTTTTTGTGTCATATCTTTTTCTGCTCTTGCTACTTTAATAGCAATATTCTTTGACACGTGTAATTCACCTCCGGCTTTTCTTTTCTCTAAGGTATCATTTATCCGATAAAAAGTCAAGTATATTTTATTTTTAGTAAACTATAAACGAACTAATAGATAATATGACAACAAAAAGTACCGGATAAAAAAGGAGCTTTTGTCCTTCTTTTCCGGTACTTTTTTCGTCTATTTTAAAATATTAGATTCTAAAATTTTTGCTAATTGCTAATATTTTAATAAAAATTTATAATTTTAAATATCCCTATCGTTTTTTATTTTCCAAATCTTATATTCTTTACTGTTCTTTTTTCAATTGAAAGATTTTCATAGGTACGAATTCCTCCATTTCCCTGAGGTGCTTGTGCCAGTAATCCCACTTTAATTTTTTTCTGTCCTGACAGGTTAAAAAATCTGGTCATATAATAAGTTTCTCCATCTTCGGAATAATGAAAAGCATAAGAATTATCTACTCTGCAAATCTGAAGCCAAACACTATTTCCAATCATATTACATCCATTCGCATCATCAGACATACCATTTTTAGTGACCACACTAACTGCCGCATGAGTATCAAAATCTGTTTTTTCAAAACAGCTTTTTGCCCAATTCTCCATATCCTCCATTACCATCAGAGACGCAGAATCATAGGTATCTTTAAAATCATGGGACACTTTGACTCTTAATACAAAATCGCCTTCTACTTCTGTATAATAGAATGGAGCATTACTCAAAGATTCCGGTGTAATTCCCTCTTCTGACACTGCTCCATTATTGCAAAAGAAATCACTTTCTTTTGGTGCATATATCTTAATTTTATTTTCTTCAACTTCCATTTCACTTTTGTTTAACCAATTAAATTCCATATCATTCTCTCCTCTACAATTTGTAACAAACTTTAATTGAATTTCCATCTTCGTATAGAAAACATCCCTCATAATTCTGCATTTCATAACGTGGCTCATAATCAACAACAAATCCTGCATCTGCCAGCTTTATCATTAATTGATTCACTTTATTCTTGCTATCAACATATATGGAAAGGGTTTTCCCATATTGAGAGTTTTCTATTTTTACATTTGCATTCATAATATCAAACTTCATTTACTCACTCTCCTTCTTTTTCTTGAATTATATTATAAATTTCTTCTGATTTCATTGGTTTATTTTATATATTTATTGAACAATATCGCAAATAAAATAAGGACAGAGTTTTCTGGTTTTTTAACCATTTTCTCTGTCCTTATTATTTATTCTTTTACTATTTTTTCCAAATACTTCACCGGTACTTCTTTTGTAAGCCACACTCCGTTTTTTGATAAGAAGAACTCATATCCATCCTGATACATTTCTCTTGCCTTTACAGTATAAATCACTGGTTTTCCATGTCTGCTTCCAACTTTAACCGCAGTTTCTTTATCCTTTGATAAATGCACATACAATCTGCTTTTGCGAATCAGACCAATCTCATCAATCGAAGAAACATACTTTTCACCTGTTCCATGCCATAATTCCTCTGGAGGTTCTACCTTTTCTAATTCAACGTCCACTGGAATGGAATGACCCTGATTCGCCCGAATTAAAGTCTTGTCCTCATTAAAAGAATATCTCTCTTTCTCATCTGTCCGGACAATTTCTTCTAAAATATCCATATTGAATTCTCTTGTTTTTGAAATGCCCTCAATCAATTCATCCACATTCGCCCAGCCATGTTCATCCAGACTGATACCAATGGTTTCTGGCTTGTGGCGTAAAATCAGACTTAAAAAACAACTGGTTCTTGTTAAGTTCATATTATCATCACCTTATCCTTATATCGTTCTAAAATTTTCTTTATCTCAATCATATCATTTTTTTCATATATATCCGCCCATTTGATTAAATGAATAAGCGACCTTATCGTTTCTTTTTTTCCTTTTTCTAATCCAAGTTTTCTTTTCAAAAATCGTTTCACGATTCTATAAATATAAACTCGTCTTGGAACTTGCAATAAATAAATCTTATCTGCATCTGCAAAGCACTGTTTACACCATTTATAATAAACACCTTCTATAATCCATTGCTCATTTTCAAGAATATCTTCCAATATTTCCTGTCGTTCTTCTGCATTTCTTTTTACCCCATAAGAATCTGCTTTATTATCCCATTGCAGTTCATCTAAATCATAATGTGTAATACCATATTCTTTTGATAATTTGTCTGCCAGATAAGTTTTTCCAGAACCGCTTCCTCCTATAATATGGATTTTCATTGAAATCTCCCCATAAAGTTCCAATTTATCATTTTTGTTTCAAAAGCTTTTACTATTTTACCTTTTTCAAACATGCGACAGTTTCAACATGCACCGTCTGACAAAATTGGTCCACGCACACACATTTTTCAACTCGATATCCTCTCTGTAAGAACACTTCCAAATCTCTTGCCAAACTGGATGGTTTACAGGAAATATACACGATCTTATCCACTCCATACTGAATAATCTTCGGCAGTGCTTTTGGATGGATTCCATCTCTTGGCGGGTCAAGCACAATCGTATCTGGTTTTTCTTTGATATCATCAATCACTTTTAATACGTCACCTGCGATAAAGTGGCAGTTTTCGATTCCATTTAAAGCTGCATTTGCTTTTGCTGCTTCAACTGCTTCTTCCACAATTTCCACACCAATTACCTCTTTTGCTACCGGTGCTAAAATCTGTGAAATCGTTCCAGTTCCGCTATATAAATCAAACACGGTCATATCTTTTGTACTTCCAAGGTATTCTCTTGCAGTATTGTAAAGTACTTCTGCACCGTAAGAATTTGGCTGAAAGAAAGAAAATGGCGTCACTTTGAATTTTAATCCTAAGATTTCTTCGTAGAAGTAATCCTGTCCATAAAGAATTCTCGTCTCATCGCTTCTTACCATATCGGATAATCCATCATTGATAATATGAAGAAATCCCACGATTTTTCCTTCTAAATTCAATGCAAGAAGTGCTTCTTTTAATGGTGTTAAATCCATTTCTTCCTGACTTGTAGTTACCAGATTGACTAAAATTTCTCCGGTTGTGCTGGCACGGCGTAACAGCAGATGGCGCAGATAGCCCACATGCTGCATTTTTTTATAAAAACTGGTCTTTCTTTCCTGAAAATATTCAAGGACACAACAAAGGATTTTTGTCATATCTTCATGTACCAATTTACAGTCACGGGCACTTAACACATCATAAGTACTGCCTTTTTTGTGCAGTCCAAGTGCAAGCGGTCCGTCCTTATATTCATCTCCGAAGGAAAATTCCATTTTGTTGCGGTAAGCAAATTCAAATGGACTTCCTTTTATTCCTTCAAATACATAATCCGGATTTCCGTTTTCGTCTACCTGTCCACCATTTTTTACTGCTGTATCTAAAAGTTCTTTTACCTGCTTTGCTTTCATCTTAAGCTGGTCTTCATAAGACATGGTCTGATACATACAGCCTCCACATGCCGGAAAAATGCTACAGACCGGTTCTCTTTTTTCAAGAGGAGATTTTTCTAATACTTCCAAAAGACGTCCCTCTAATTTTTTTCCACGTTTTTTATTTATCATAAAACGGACTTTCTGACCTGGGATTGCATTTTTTACAATAACCGTTTCTTCTCCAACTTTTACTTTTCCTTTATTTGGAAATTCAATTTTTTCTACCACGCCTTCATAAATTTCACCTTTTTTCAAATGTTCGACCTCCATATCTGATGCTATTTATTCTTCTTTATTTTCTATTTCATTCTTTCTAAAAAAGAAGCTCCGGTTTCCCGAAGCTTCTTTTTATTATTTTGTTACTCTTCGTCCTTATCTTCTTCGTGTTCTTCGTTTTCCTCATCATCCTCGAAGTAGTCATCGAAATCATCATCAAAGTCTTCTTCAAAATCTTCGAGATAATCCGGTGTGAAGAAACGATAAACCGCATAAGCAATTCCTGCAACTACAGATACAGCTCCAACAATTGCGAGAATCCATAAAACTGTATTTTTATTTTTCTCCTCTTCCCTTTTCTGCAATGCTGCTACTAAATCTTCAATACGATTCATGATACTACACCTTCCTCTCTTGCACAGAAACTTACTTTCCGGCAACTTTAAGTCCGTTACTTTGGCTGTTTCCATTATTATATCACGCTTATGGGAATTTTACTATCTTTTCTTTCTTCTTTCCTTGTATTTGTACCTTTATCTTTTGCGTTGTCAAGTGGATATTCGCAATCCGCTTCGCTACTTGCTCATAACCAAATAGCTGCTACGCAGCTTATCAGAAGGGGCTTGCCCCCCTCCTGATACAAGCAAGTCCCCACCCCTGCTTATTGCTTTTCGCAATTGAAGCAGGGGACTTACTTGATTTGGTTAAAATAATGTTATAATTTCTTTAATTTTGCAAAGGAGGCAAACATCTTTTTTACGCCTGCTTTTTCAAAATCTACCGTTACTTCGTAATCTCTTCCACCATCAACAATGGATTTTACCACACCAGTTCCAAATTTGATATGTTTGACAGTATCTCCCACATCATAAGAAAGGCTGGATGCTTTTTTTACCTCAAATTTTTTCTGCATAAATGCCGGTTCTTTGATTGCTTTTTTCATCTGCTGGTAGCCTTTTGGAAGCGTAATTTCTTTTACTTTTCTTTCTTTAAAATTTTTTCCAAGGTCTACTAATTCCTTCGGAATTTCACGGATAAATCTGGACGGCTTATTATACTGGGTTTCTCCACGAATCATTCTCTGCTGTGCACAGGTCAGAGTTAAATCTTTCATCGCTCTTGTGATTCCAACATAACAAAGACGTCTTTCTTCTTCGATTTCAGTCGGGTCATCTGACACAATGGTCATGTAACTTGGGAATACGCCATCTTCCATTCCTGCCAGATATACATAAGGAAATTCGAGACCTTTTGCACTATGAAGAGTCATTAGAAGTACACGATTATCATCTCCATCTACCGTGTCAATATCCGCAATCAATGCCACTTCTTCCAAGAAACCGCTTAAACTGATTTCCTCATTATTTGCTTCACATTCTTCTTCATAACTTACCACTTTTGTAATCAATTCATCAATATTTTCGATTCGAGATTCCGCTTCTTCTGTTTTTTCTGCCTGAAGTTCTGTCACATACCCGGTTTCGTCAATGATATCTTTCAATAATTCAGACGGACTGATATAGTCCAATTTACTTCTTAAACTCTGAATAAAGGTTACAAATGGTGTAATTTTAGATACTGCACGTCCAAGTGTTGTAATTTCATCTGCTCTTTGCAAAGCATCATAGAATCCAATTCCGTTCTGGTCTGCAAAATCCTGCACTTTAGAGAGACTTGCAGCACCAATTCCTCTCTTTGGCACGTTGATAATACGACGCACTGCAAGGTCATCTCTGGCATTATCTACGGTTTTTAAATAGGCCAGCAAATCTTTGATTTCCTTACGTGCATAAAAGTTTACGCCCCCTACCAGTCTGTATGGAATATTTGCCATCAAAAATTTTTCTTCAAACATACGGGACTGTGCATTGGTTCGATATAGAATTGCACAGTCTTTATATTCACATTCTCCCTCACGAACTCTTTTACTAATGTCTCCTGCGATATATTCTGCCTCTTCATAACCATTCATAAACTGGCGGTAATGCACGGGTTCACCGATTTCATTATCGGTCCAAAGCGTTTTTGCTTTTCTTCCAATATTATTGTGAATGACCTGATTGGCAGCCTCAAGGATTGTTTTTGTGGAACGATAATTCTGCTCCAGTTTAATTACTTTTGCTCTTGGAAATACCTTCTCAAATCCAAGAATATTTCCGATATTTGCACCACGGAACTTATAGATGGACTGATCGTCATCACCAACAACACATAAATTCTGATACTTGCCGGCTAAAAGACTGACAAACTTAAATTGCGCTGTGTTCGTATCCTGATATTCGTCTACCATAATATACTTAAATCTTTCCTGATAAGAATCCAGCACATCCGGACAGCTCTGGAACAATTCAACAGTTTTTACAATCAAATCATCAAAGTCCAATGCATTGTTTTTCTTTAATTCTTTCTGATACTCTGTATACGCCATTGCAATTTTTTTCCGGCCGTAATCGTCCATCACACTTTTTTCGTATTCTTCCGGACCAACCAGATTATCCTTTGCAGAAGAAATTGCACCTAAAATCGCACGTTCTTTATAGATTTTCGTGTCAATATTCAGCTTTTTGCAGACTTCTTTCATCAGACTTTTCTGATCATCGGTATCATAAATCGTAAAATTATTTTCATAGCCTAAGCGATCTATGTATCTTCTTAAAATTCGCACACAGCTTGAGTGAAAGGTTGAAACCCAGATGCTTTCTGAGCCAAATCCCACAATCTTATCCACTCGTTCCCTCATTTCACCTGCTGCCTTATTCGTAAATGTAATCGCCATGATATTCCATGGATTAATTCCTTTTTCATCGATCAGATATGCAATTCGATGGGTCAGCACACGGGTCTTTCCAGAACCGGCGCCTGCTAAAATTAAAACCGGACCTTCCGTCTGTAAGACAGCTTCTTTCTGTTCCGGATTTAAGGTATCATATATACTCATAAACCTGCACCTTCTTTAAGATTATTTTTCAGTGTCACCTGTTTCTACAATATACCATACTCCCCTTACCGGCTTCAAGCGTGAAAATTTTACAGAAATTCGTTTACAAATAGTTTTGAAAACTATATTCTCTTCTAAAAATGCACCAACTATGCAGGGTTCAAGCTTTACAAAATGTTCAAAAGCCGAAAAAGGGGACAAAAAGGGGACAAAAAGAAAAATATGATCCTTGGGGACCGGCTACGGCTGGCTCCCTTTTGTTTGTGGCCCCGGCTCATCACCGGGGCTATTATTATGAAACTCGACGTCGAGCCGGATTACAGAGCAATCATATCCTGCCAGGTCTTGGCTCCGATAATCCCGTCTGCTTTGCCGCAGGCTCCCTTGCGGTCTGTCTGATACCGTTTGGTCGCCGCCTCCATCAATGGCCCGAATCCCTTGTCCAGCTCTCCGGTGTAATATCCACGGCTCCCCAGTATCTCCTGAGCCAATAATACATCATTTCCATAGTCTCCGTTACCGATCTCGCGTACTCTAAACATATATGCATTACCTCCTGTGGTTGTGTTATCCGGCACTGTTGTGACCGGCTTGCTGTTAATGGTTCCATTTGCAATCTCCGAAAATGGGAAATGCGCTCCCGGGCAGTCCGTGCTGCCAACATCCTTGTGACGTTGTACAAGGGAGATGCCATACTTGCTCTTGAGGTAGGCCACCAGCTCTCTGCCCGCCTGGATCTGGGCTTGTCCCATGTACTCCGTGTTGTAGGCCCCCTCAAAACAGATACCCAGGCTGTCACTGTTGGCTCCTGCAGCATGTGCTCCTACTGTCCACTCTGGGCGCAGGCGATATACCTTGCCATCTTTACGGACTAAGAAATGGTACCCGGCTCCTGTCCATCCTCGCTGTTTATGCCAGTTGTGAATATCTGCTGCACTGCAGGTTTTCGCTTCTGCATGATGCAGGATAGCTCTAGTTGTACTTTTTCTTGCTGTTAATGTTCCAAATTGTAAATTTGTTTCGATGATATTCATATTGTATCCTTTCTCCGGCGTTGCGCCGGCGCAAAAAGAGAGCGATGTTACTCGCCCTCCACCTCTGGTAATCCTGCCAGTGACGTCAGCAAAGACACCACTCCCGCCAGAACAGATGCAGATACCACCATAATCCCGTTCACATCATTCAGCACCGCCGCTGTCCCGATTGTTGCAACTGCAGTCTGTGCTATAGTCTTGATAGCTCTGATGCCGGCTTTTTTCATCCATGCAACAGTGTCAACGCTAGGTTTAAATACACAATTCTTAAACATGTCCATGCTCCTTTCCTTCCAAATCTGAGATCCGGTGGTTCGCTACTTTCATCTGTTCTTCGTGTACGCTCATTTTTTCTTCCAGAGCGTAGGTTCTTCTTATAAGGTTATTATGCTCATTAACTCTTTTGGTCAATTCTTCCAGTTTATATTCCATCAATGCACGTGTTTTTTCATTCTGACTGCGATTGCTGATCAGACATACAATCAGAGTCACTGCCGCACTGATACAGGCTGAGATGATTGTTTCCATTCACTTTCCTTTCTCCTCATTCGTCCTCCACATCGTTCACATCTGCATATGGTCTGCAGTAATATTCCGTGATATCCAGTTCCTGTTCTATCTGGGCCAGGGTTTTTCTCCCCTGGCCTCTGATGAGTAGTCTCAGGTCTGTAATGTGTGACCAGAGTCTTGATATAATTTTCAGTTTCGTCATTATTCTGCTGTTAATTCCTCCATGCCGGAATCAATCAAAATCTGTTTCACCTTAGCTTTGAGTAATCTCGGCACTCTTGCATACATCTCCTTTGCCTCTTTCATGGTTTCTTTCATCATAATCTGCTGCGCCCATAACATTGCCATCATTTCTTTTCCTTTCCTAAAAATAAAATCATTAAATTTGTTAATAAGTTTACGCATACACTGTCTCACTCACTTCCAGCAGACAATCTGTGAGCATCTGGATTTGTTCTGCCTGCTCCTGAACAATTTCATCCAGGTTCTTTTCTTTCTGCGGCGTGTAGCCTAGATAATTCTCCGGATGAGCTTCCACATCTGCCTGGTTAATGTTCTCTGCTTTTTCTCTGATCTGGTTGAAATCATACTCCCAGTATGTCTCAGTTGTGGTTTTTTCCACGTCCTTTTCTACCATCTGCGTGGACTCTTCTGTGACCTGTTTCCCATTCAGGCAAATTGTCACGTCCACCATTCCGACATCAAGCGGCTGCCAGCTGACCGCTGGCTGTTCGGTTGTGAATCTTGCTTTCAACGCTTACCCTCCTTTTTGCATATTTCATCAGCTGCTCTATTCCATACTTCTTTTTGAAGTTTGTGGAATCTGAATTTTTAAACCAGCCATAGTATGAGATGCATCTATATGCCAACTCCAGCACCATCTGTTTGCGCCGGCGCAACTGCCTCCACGCTCGTGAGAATGCTCGTCTGGCTCTGAGAAATATATTTCTCCTCACTTCTGTGTAGTCTCTGTAAATCTTGTATCCCATCATATCAATGCAATCTCCGTGATGTTTGCCATCTTTACCTATGTAATCTATCTGGAAAAGTTTCCAGTTTGCTTTGATTTCCAGTCCGAGTTCCTCTTTGAAGAACCGCACCAGCATCTGCATGGCTTTTTTCACGTCCGCTTTTCTTGAACCCACAAGCAGGATATCGTCCATATAGAATAGTTGCTTGTAGATGAGCCGGATTCTTTTGACCTGTCCATCTTTCGTCTTTCTTGTTTTGAACAACTTTTGCTCCGCATATCTGTATGCAAAGCTCAAATAGTAGTTACATAACCACTGGCTCAGATATGAGCCGATTGACAAACCCTGTTTGTATGAGTTAATCAGCGTCTCCACTAAATAAAGCAGGTCCTCATTCTTGACCTGCTTTCTCATTAATTTCATTAGTTTTTTCGTATTGATTGATGGATAGCAATGACGTACATCTGCCTTTGCTCCCACTCTGGTTTTGTCCGGATATTTCCGGATCCATTTTTCTATCGCTTTCTTTCCGTATACCTGTCCACGTCCAGGTACACTTGCGCATTGATATTTTCCTATCTTTCTTTCAAACAGCTCCATAAGTGCGTTGACCGCAACATAATCGTATATCTGCTGTTTGGTGCTTTCCACACCTATCTCTCTGAGCTTTCCTGAGTTTCCATCATATCGCACAGAGTAGCATATTTCAGGAAATGTTATCTTTCTGTTCTTGATTTCCCATTCCATTCTCTCCGCTGCTTTATCCATCAGCGAATCTGCAAGGCTCGCATTCTGCTGGAACATGTGTTCCATCTGCCTCGCTGTCACATCTCCGGGATAATATTCTGTCAGGAAGTCAGCCACATCCAGCCGGCTCCATTTATCTGACAGACATTCCCTCATAAATGCTTTTATCCATTCTGCATCCAGCTTTATATTTTTACAGTATTTTTTCAACTGAGAACCTCGTTTCTTGATTAAGTGGTTTTCGGTTTTTCTACTCACCACATCCATGGCCATTCCGTCATGAATCCATGCGTCAGGCATCTGTGTTCCCAATCACACGGTTTGGCTACAATCAAATTTCGGGGATATGCCCCACGCACCGGTTTCCCGGTGGCTCCGTCTTGCGGAGCGAAATACAACGCTGAGTCTTTTAATTTTCAAGAAAATCCGGAGAGGATATTCCAGTTCGCATTCGTCAGCCCATTGTTCGCATTGAGAATCCAGAGGCCAGCTTGATCGCCATTGTTCAAATTGCCCAGGGCAAGCCACAAGGAACACCGCTCAGTTTGCGTTGCAAGTCCGTTTTATTTTCTTATAAGGGGAAAGCCCCTCTATCAGGCTGTCGCCTGATATTCACCCCTTGTGCCGTTCGGTGAAACGCCGGAGAGGATACACCAGTGCGCAGACGCCAGCCCAAGGCTCGCACGGAGAATCCAGAGGCCAGCTTGATCGCCAGAGTACAAACCGCCCAGGGCAAGCCACTCCCGCTGTCCAGACGCACCTGTATCGACATTTAATCCATCTGCAAATCCTGTCTGCGATCCTGCTGCCGCTTCGGTCGGAATCATAATTCCCAGATTTGCGTCTACTGTTTCCTCTGAAATATATTTCCATGCTCCTGCCGTATATGGCACCTGTGCGATTGCTTTCTTGTACTTCTCCTTGATTGTTGCAATGTTTGTGGTCAGGATGCTCGCATCTTCGCACACATATACATCTCTGGCCGGGTTTCCATCTGAACCGGTTACAATGTCCATGACTACATTTCCAAGTACCTCATATCCACCAACGCATGTTTCGATTCCCTGAATCTTGTATGCGTATTTTCCAGATGTATTATTTCCCAGTGAACCATCCGAGCCGACCACTTCATCCGTGGATCCTGTTCTCCATGGCATTGTCGAGATGTATGTTGTGAGTGTCGTGTCAAAAGCAGGTGCGTCCACATAGATTGCCGCATTGCTATCATCCACATCCTCAATTTTCAACACTTTCACGATGTATGCCAGGTTGTGCATGTACGACTGGTATCTGTCTATGTTTGTGGCTTCTCCCATTTCTCCAACCGATACATAGGAACCCACGATGTAATTTGCTGCTTTTGCCTTTGTAAGAATGACTCTGCTCACTCCCGTTTCTGCGACCACCGCTTTTTCCTGGTAGTTGTATGAGATGCATCCAGCCATCTTGCTTGCACTATTCGTTGTTGCGTATTTGATGATCATCATCAGCTGTCTATAGAACAAATCCCAGCTAGTTGTTCCACAATAGTGTGTTCCCAATTTATGCATGTATCCAATCATTCCAGAGTAGCCGATTGGCTTTTTTGCTTCTGTTGTAGCACATCCATTTGCCGGTGCCAATCCTTTTGACGAGTATGGCATTCCATCAATGTCTCCGGCCAGATATTTCCCGTGAATCATAAACGGGCTGATCGTATTGTCTGGATTGATACATTCTTTCATTGGCTGTGGTGTGAGTTCTGATTTTGTGTCACTATAGTGATAGATTACTGCATCCGCTGTATCCTCAATTCCGAACCATGCACTCATGGTCACTTCTCCTACCTGCACCTTTCCGGTTCTGGAGAACCCGATCTGTCCCTCCAGAGCATCCACATTGTTGAATCCATTTGCATCTACCGAGAAATTACATGTGAAATGATGGAACAATCCATACTGTTCATAGTCATCTCTTCCTTTTGTTCGTCCTACAGATGGCTCGCACACCATCGTCTCATTTGCATTCAGTTTCACACCTACTGGGCTTGTGGATGTTTCCCACTTATAGATTTTCGTTGAGAATACTCGTCCGGTTCTTCTGAGAGCGAAATAGTTTGCAAGCGCATTTTCAATTCCTCCGCCTGCCGCAATGATATTCTGAATCTGTTTGTTTGCTTCTGTCTGCAGATTATTTACGGCGGTTTCTCCGGTGGTCTGGAGATCTGTTTGCAACCGTGTTCCTTCAGTGATTTTTTCTCCTAAGGACGTGTTCAGATCTGATGCTGTTTTATTCGTTGAATCTAGCCTTGATTTTGTCTGTGTCGCAGTTGCATTTGATGAATCCAGGGCGGTTTTTGTTTTGCCTGCTGCCGTGTTGAAAGCATCTAAGTTCTTCTTGCTTGTGTCTGCTGTGGAAATGGTTGTTTCCAGCTGTGTTTTGAGAGTAGTTCCGTCTGCGATCGTATTTGCCAGTGTTGTGTTTGCTTCAGATGCTTTTTTATTGATCTCTGCAATCTTCTCCGAAGTGTAGTTTTCGATTTCTGTCTTAGCAGATGTTTCTTTTTCTGCAATATATGATGCTGTCTGGTCCTTTACAGTCTGTATGGATGTGGCTTGCTGACTCGCTACAGTCCGTACCGCCTGCTGTCTGGCCTGGGTGATCGCTGCCTTTGTATCCGCCGTCTTATCTGCCACATGCTCATCAAATCCTGTTACCTGGGCATTTACATTGGCCTCCGACGTTGCCGCTGCCTCCCTGGATGCATCTGCCGCCTGCGCATATCCTGCTGCACTGTCCTTACTGGATTCTGCCGCTTCTGCCGCCTGCCTTGTATTGTTGTGTAACTGCTCGACGTCGAGCTGGATAGTTTCTACCGCCTGCCGGGATTCCTCTACTGTCTGACGGTCCGCTGCCACCTGCTCCGCTTTATTGGCCACGCTGTCATGCATAGCTATATATTCCGGCGTCAGATCACCTGGAAGAGTAAGCGTCTGCCAGACTTTCCCTGAAACAGGCGTTACGCCCGTTACTGCACTCCCCAGCTCCGCCACACACAAGTAAGAGCCTCCCTGGTATGTCACAAGATCCAGATACTCATATGTGACTGTACTGTCATAGTCACCTCTGGGGTTTGGGCTTATATTGCCCAGATCGGTCTCTATAAAATCATTTACTGTCTGCATCTTTAACCTCCTGTCTGCACTCTGTACCGTAACCGACTACCCGCACGCCGGAAGGCAATCTTTGTAGCTGTCTGGTCAGAATACATTTTCAGCCGCCCATTTACTACCCGGAAACTGGCAAAATATACATTACCGGTGTCACCCTTTAGTTCCTGCTCTTTGTTCTTGACATACTGGTCTATATCCGCCTTTGCATCCTTCACTTGCCCCGGGATTTCTTCAACAGTATCTCTAGCCTGTCCTGCATAGTATTTCGCATTATCCTGCAGGGATTCCGGGATATCCTCACAGCCTACTGCCCAGCGCTCTGACTGCCGTTCATGCTCTCCTGCACGATTGGCTGCGGCATTGATTTCCTGTATTGCGGCCCGGAAAGCATCCTCATCTGCAGGGGATACATAATTATCCGGTTTTGGGCGGGATTTGACCATAAGCTTAATACGCCTCACAGTCTGTCCGGATGCCTCATCAGAGACATATACAAAAGCGTAAAACTCATAATCTATCGTGTTGTCCATTTCTAAAAATCTTTGTGGGATAGGCACCCATGTCACGCTATCTCGTGTAATGCCATCCACCCGCTGTGCTTCGCCACCGGCACTACTGTTGGAAAAATGTATCTCTGCACAAAAAGGCAGTTGAAGTCCATCAATACAGAGTACCTGACCATAATCCCACTGCCATAATCCAAATGCTGTGGCCTGGTTCCCTCCTGTAAACTTAGCTGTTACCATCCTCTTCACCTTCTTTTTCAGGCGGCTGTTCCTGTTTGTTCAGGGCCTCCACTAAATCCGCGATCATTCCAGCATTTTCCACAGCCTTTAATTCTTTGATCTGGGATACCGCTTTGCTCAATACTCCATCAAAAACTGCTGCAGGAAGTCCTGACTCAAGATAAATATCCATGACTGCCTTCCCCAATTCATTTTCGGTTTTGCTTATCCTCACCTGCAATGGCAATCCAGATTTATTCAATATTCTTTTCCTCCTTCTTGTGGACCTCCGCACTTATCTGCGGTTCCTTTATAACAGGCTTATTACTTTCAGGTATCACAAATACTTTTTCTGTTTCCTGCATTTCTCTTATATCCATTTTTTTCCTCCTACCATGTTCCGTCTACAAGTATGCCGTTTTGAAACTTCAGCCTGCATCCATTTTTCCATGTATTTACCGCGCCGTCAGAATCCATAGATACGACCTTTACAAAATCTAATGTTCCAGTAATACCACCGCCTTCAAAATTCACGTTTCTTAATGTCCAATTATGCATGTCTATGTCGCATCCGGCATGCAGTTCACCTGCGGTATAATCACCTATAGTCTTTTTTGCATACGTCCATTTCATCATGTAAGAGGCACCCGTAGATGATTCTTTCACAGCCCATGTCATATAAGCCGCATTGTATTCCAGATCAAAAACCAATCCTTTTTTGGACGTGTCACTCACATAATTGTTTGTGCCTATACAGCCAATGTAATAACCATCTCTCCAGAAATGATTTCCATCCTGATCAAATGCAGACCTTTTTTTACTGTTGGAAACGCCATAATCATAAATGGCGATCTCGCCAGCCGAAATCTGGACATACTTGCTACTATTGTTAAAAGCAGTTATTACCTTGTCATAATACTGTGTTACATAGCTCGCAAAATCATTTAAAGCGACCTTGCTTTCAATGTTGTTACTCATCACGGTAATCTGAGCCTCGTTATAATCCTCATAACTTCCCAGCAATTCTACATCCTTAATATAGACAGGAACGCCCGACACATAATCATAAAAGTATAGGTATTTTGTGCCGTCCGTAGTAATGTCATACTCAAACTCAAATTGTGTCCAGGCCCCAGACTTAATTTCTCCCGCGGTAGTGTACTTTGACGTATAGTTATAACTACATCGCACTCTGGCTTTACTGGCCACCCCGGAATCAGCGGCAGCCTTAAAACGCACCTTAAACTTACCAGCTTTCATTTTTATAAAAGTCTGCCTTAGGTATGCAGAAGTAGAAATCCCGGAAAACTTCACGCATTTTCCAAGCGTGTCATCCGTGATTAAAGTGACTATGGATACATCTGACACTGACCAGCTATTTAACTCATCTGAAAAACTGCCATTTACCACATAATCATGAAGTACATAATTCAGCTTTTCGTTAACTAAGAGAGTGATCTTATCTTCAGCAGCCATGATCGCTGTTATTGTATAGCTCTCCGCATACTCCTTCGCGCCGGTCTCTGCATTTTCAATTGCCTTCTGTACAGACTGTCGATATTCCGTACTTAAAGATTCGGTCTGTATAGAGTTGGTCATAATGTATTTACCATTAAACACTCCATCTATGGTCCACGCATTGTCATAAGGTCCGTCATACCCGTTTCTTGAAAAACCAATACCAGCCATATTGTCTTGTCGGATATTTACCGCATCTTCTTTGTTTGGCGCGTCCATATAGAGATCTCGGAGCCAGCGGCCATATTCGTCGAACTCCGTCAACTTATAACCACCCTTGCTACCTGTTATCATCTGCGTTGCGTTATCAATGGCCGACTGGAGGAAAGAGCTTGTCTGGTGCACTTTTTCAAATGCGCTTTGCGTCTGTGAGTTCTGTGCCTGGTTCTGCCTGACGAAATCTTTCTTCGCTGTGGTGCCAAGCTGCATCCTATCCTCTTCCGGCGCCTGCAGATGTATCTCCCGACTAAAAACTGGAAAATATCGGTCCATGCCAAAAGGATCTGCTACGGCATGTATACTGTCTCCCAGTTCCCAAGAATCAAAATCTGCATGCAGGATAGATAGATCCACCGCAGTGATATCCAACGTCATATTCTCGTACTGGTTATCCGTCAGCCACTTCTCTGCTTTGGATTTCAGTTTTGCCGGGATAAAGACATCATCCCAGTCAACTACTTTATAGATCCACCCATAGGTATCAACGGCTTTCTGGATATACACATAATCCTTCCCACTATTGACAGAGGTGATATCCGTGTATGCCTCTAGCCCCTCAATGGGGCTCTCCTCCAGCTTTCCGCCGCGTGGGATACAGGCTGTGGCAATATTCTCCCCTGATACGTTTTCGACGTAATCCAGGAGATTCGCGCCGAACTGTACCGGCTGTTCACAAATCTTCCCGTAATCCTGCAGCGTCACAATGTCAAGATATCTCTTTCCAACTGTCTTACGGATGCGCAGATAGCCGTCAAGCTTATCACACAATTTTTCCCGGATGCAGTCCAGAGTGGTCTCCTGATTTGTATACCGATACAGACTGTCGTTGCTGTCATGCACCGTCACGATGCCCACGTAAAAGCGTTTCTTTTCCTCAACCTGGCTGTTATGAATATTGAGCCAGGTCTCCAACATCTGCCGGGGGGACAAGCCATGATAAACGGCCTGAGGCTGTACACTGTCAAACAAAAAAGCAAGTTCACCGACTGTGTAAACCTGCTTTATCTTATCTATATCCTTGTCAACGCTGCGTACCTCACCATAAAAAATCTCTTTATCATCCTTCGTCACCTGCAGCATAGATATCCTTGTCTGGATATTCTCGTATTCCGGATTATCTTCCGGCAGGGAAAAGGTAAAGGTTCCGGAATCATTCACAGCCTGGCTCAGCACGCTGTCCGCAATGATGGCCTCTTCGTCTCCCGGATAATACAAGAGCCTGCCGTCAACATACACTTTATACATTTATAAATACCGCCTCCTGTAATCAATAGATAATCCGCCAGTCCCCGTGAATTTAAGAGTAACAGCATTGTTTGATACCACCAAATCTGGAAACCTATTGCGTCCTACAACCAATCCATATGTTTTTCCGTTATAAGAAAAACCAAAATCAGTGCTGGCTCTTGATACCTGAAATACAGGAACTGTGCCTATGCCTCCTGCTGGCAGTGTGACAGTTGCCCCAGATGCCATAGTCCGTTCCGGGAAAGACCATGAAGAGTCATATTTAAAAGGCTCCGCAGAACCCGTCAGCACAAACCGAGACAGCACCGGATTGCTCTTTGTACTGTCTAGGCTGAGACGCACCATGTAGTAATAATTCGGCTGGTCATCCAGTATCATTTTCACTTTCTGACCATGTATAGCTGCGGATACCTCCAATTCTTTTGCCAGCCATTTTTGTGCTGAACTATCATCCAAGTCAAAGAGAATCTCGATTCCTTCTCTTCGGTTATAATATACCATACCGTCCGCCTCTGTCAGATCAAGAGCGCCATGCGTTCCTGCCACATCGACAGTTTTTTCCTTCGGCTCCGGCATGGGTATATGATAACTTAACAGTTTTAGTCCCCAATCCCGTGCGGTATGCCAAGTATCAAATGTTATGCCTGTGCTCATCATGTCCTCCTTTCGTTGATTTTTCCCATTTCCTCACTGACAACGGGAGCAATGATTTTTCCTACCGGTTTCTTGTCCAGATACACACCAATTCCTTTCATTGCTCTAGCGGTTTCCTGGCCTATGCGTTCGTAATCTATTTCTGTCTGTGGCTGTGCCGGCACAACAGATCGCTGATTCTGCAGAACAAACATTCCCTGTAATCCTCCTAACTGCCTGTACATGGCATTTTCCTGCTTTGTTAGGACCGCCTCGCCTTCATCCAGGTATGCTGGGAAATAATCGGCTGGGACATAATCCATACCAACCTTCAAGCGGGGAATGTTGGGGATATTGGCGCTCATGCCTCCAAAAATTGGAATGAAATCCGGAACTTGTATACCGTTAATGCCATCTATCAATCCATTTATTATATCTATCACATAATTCACGGGTCGTTTTGCGATATCCACAAGCCCACCGAAAATATTCGAAAAAATATCAACAATATTTTGCCACGCGCCTTCCCAGTTTCCTGTGAAAACGTTTTTTACAAAATCTACGATATCTTTCAGTATGTCGGTTATCCTGTCAATCTGGCTTTTAACATCCGTCACTATACCTTCAAATACACTCTTAAATACGGACATTAACACATCCAAAATTGGGATCAGCATTGACGTTATAAAACTCACGATTGGCTCCAGCGCTTCCAGTAAAGGCAAAAGTGCCTGATTAATCAAATCTACAATAGGTCCCGTCAAATCCAGAAACAAACCTATGATAGGGTCCAACAATTGGATCACTGTCTGAAAGATTGGTAACAGTGCGTTGCCCAACGCTATCAATGGTGGAAGAGCCGCACTGATTATCTTAACCAAGGGCGGAATCAATGCCTGGAACAACTCCACCAAAATCGGAAGTATCGCTTCGATAAATTCACCCAAAAGTGGCGCGACCTGGGAAAACAAATCCAAAATGACTGGTAGGATTTTTTCAATAAGTTGCATAAGGGGTTCGCCCAAAGCCGTTATTGTTTCTAAAAGTACAGGCAGGATATCCTGTATGATTGGAATAAGCTGTTCAGCAAACTCCGCGATCATCTCTATTAATGACGGCAGGTTCTCTTCAATAAGAGGAAGAGCACCTTCGATAAGATCTTTTAATAATGGAATAAGCTGCTCGCCCAAAGGGATGATGAGGACTTCGACACTACGTTTTAAGCCCTCAAAGACAGCGCCAATATCATCGTACTTAATATCTTTGAGTTCTTCCATCTCTTCGCCTGTACTATAAGCACCGTCCTTTATATCAGCCAGTGCTGTAACCGCTTCCGGGCCAAGGTCTTCCCACATGGTGCCGAACAGATCCACACCTGCTGTATTCTGTGCGAGCGGGTCTTCTATTCCCGCTAAAGCGTCAATCGTCTGCTTGAAGGCTTCCTTTGCGCTATCACCGCCTGCCGCGAATTTAGCGGCCATCTCATCGGCATTCATGCCAATTGTCTCAAATCCTTCTTTTGTGGTATCAGAGCCATCAATCACACGGATAGACATTTCTTTTACGGCGTCACCGATCTTGTCTAGATTAAAGGCACCGCTGTCAGCACCTTTTTGGAATATCTTAAACATGTCATCGGCATCCATGCCAACTTTTGCGAACTGCACAGAATACTCATTGATACTGTCAATAAATTCTCCTGAAAAATCAAGTCCATTCTGGGCACCGGCTGCGATCATATTCATGGCATCCGTTCCGTCCATACCGAATTGTTCCATCATGGTGTTCGCAGCTCTTACAGATTCTTGGATGTCAAGTCCGAAGGTATCCCGCAAAGCAAATGCGGATTCCGTAAATTCCTGAAGACCTGCAGGGTCCCAGTCATCTACCACGGGCCCGATCTGTTGCCGAATCTGGGACATTGCGTCAGCAACATCCTCAAAGCTGTCACCGTAATTGTTTGTGTAGACATCTTCCATGAGCTTTTTATATCGCTCTGTATACTCTGTCCCAACTCCCGTGCTCGCCACGAACTGGTTCATGGCCTTATCCATATCATTCGCGCTATTGACGGCAGCTACGCCAATTCCGACAACAGCAGTTCCAGCGGCCAGCATTCCGGCACCGATTGCCTTCGCGGCACCGCCTGCGATGCTTTTCAGCTTCTCTCCGTGATTTTTCGCAGTCTCCTCACGTTTCTGGCTGGAATCTTCATCCGATTTTTCTTGCTCAGAATTCTGCTGTTTATGGTACTCCGTCACCTCTTCCTTTACTGCCTTTTTCGTCTCAGCGGTCTGTTTCTCCACCTGTTCAGATTTTGCTGCTGTCTCTTCTGTGGATTTCTCGACTTTTTTCTCGGCGCTTTTAAGGTCCCCCTCCAAATCGCTGTCATCTGCTCGAAGGGTATATACAACCTCGCCGTCACCTTTACCTGCCATGCTCTCACCTGCCTTATATCTTCAGACAGGCACAAAGGCACAGCGTCTTGTTATAGTCTTAGTTCAAATTGTTTCCTGCAGGACGGATTCTTGCATTTTAAAAAGACACCCCTGCAGACAGCGCCCTTCTCATAAAACGGATATTGCTCATGTCCACAATAGGGACATATAACTTTTTTCATCTTTTCTGTTGACTTCTCTTTATCCATTTCTCACCGCCTGTGCTTCCAAGGCCGAAAACAGTGCATCAAGCCCCTGCTGTCCACCGCCGCCGCGAACCGGCAGTGCATAGTAAGATTTCAGTTCCTGGATTTCCTGAATCTGCTTCTGATTATGTCCATCATAGCGTGGCACCTCCATGCTGCGGATCTTCATGATCTCCCGAATTTTTGTATGCTCGGAAAGCCCATGGAAGAGAGCGATAAATTTCTTCCAATGGAGCTGCCCCTGCGCATCTACCAGGTCAATCCCATAATCAAGCATAAAACTCGCATAGATATATTCTGCATCCTCTTCAAAATCAAAGACAGGCAACTGCTGTTTAACAGGCGGTCTCTGCTTTGTATTGACACAATTCTTATAGATGTCATTCAGCAGCTCCGTCTTTGTCTGCAGTGTGATCTTTTCTGGTTTAGCTACACCAAACATTTTCAGAGCCTGATCAAGCTTGATCACGTCCGGAAGCTCCTCACGATATAACCGCTGCACATCCAGGACAACATCAAATGAGGCGTTTATATAGTATTTACGCCTGCCAATCCGCACTACATCCTCGATCGGTTCCGTTAAAAATCCCATCATTTCACCTTCTTAAAAAAAGTTCCCCTCTGTTTCCGGTTATATGACTGCAGGATTGACTGCTGATTCTCCTGTTTGATTTTTATACACTGAGGTATTACCACCTGTGTGATAAAAGGAGTTACCTCTCTGCACATCTCTATATATCGGTTATTGTAAAACTGTACGATTGTTTCGGTATCCTCCAGTCCAAATACGGCCTCAAACAGATTCACAACCGTCGTTCCCAGCCGTTCATAACAATCCGCAGCCACTTCCCCTGATTCAGACTGACGTTTTATTTCTGTTGTCTCAGCCAAGGTCTTTGTAAGTTCAGCATATTTCCGGTTTATCTTCCCCACCATGTCATCCGCATCCAGAGATACATGCAGGGTGTGGGCTATTGTTCCATCTTCATTTATAAGTTCAAAATCTTCGACAAACTGCTTTCTTCGCTTCGCCTGATAGGCCATTTCATTCCCTCCAATCAAAACGAGGAGCCGTTAAGCCCCTCTTACACACCAGTTCCGATTGCCGGTCTGCCATTACCGTGGATTGTTACAGTCAAAGCATTTACCGCTCCGGAATCACCGTAAGCTGGTGTGATATTAGCCAATGTTACAGGCCAGATGATCACCTTGCTACCTTTCTGCAGCTTTAAATGTGTTTTTCTTGCAGCGCCAAGGCCATAGAGCACCTTGTCAGACAGGATATAGTCACATGCCTCATCATCCGTTTTTACGTCCCCTGTAAGAGTGAGTGTCATCTGTGCCCCTGTCACTTCCGTGCTCCCCCATCCTTTGTCTGCCCAATATGTCGCCTGATACAGCACTTCATTCAGAGCCTGGGCCATATTCTTTGTTAAATTACCCAGATCTGCCCAAGTCGCCGTCTCCGCTTCTGGTGCAGTGTTTATATGGGCCGTTGTTTCCCAGTTCATCTCTGGGGTTATTGTGTTTTTCGGTAATGTTGGTTCTGTCATTTCTATCACATATCCTTTCTAATAACATAACTTGCAATTCAAAATGCAGGAATAGTGCCAGGTTCCGTCCTCATCCCTGCCAATTTTAGACGGTTCTTTTGCGATTGTGGTATCCAGCCATGAAAAAGTATGACCTTGTGGGTAATTTTTAAGGCGCTGGAAATAATTGCAGATATCAGATAACTGCTCTATGCACCTCTGTTGGCTTATATGCCGGCACAAAAAAAGCACAGGTACCGTTTTGACCGTGCACTTGTTGTAATACATGGTTTCCGTAAATCCTTCTCCCACCTCTGCATATAAACTATTTCTGGCTGACAGCTCATCCAGCGATATCTTGCTATCCAGCTTACAGTTATCCTCTGCAACACTCGCAAGACACTCTAAAAACTCAATCTGTGTTGTCATCTCTTTGCCAGCTCCTTTACTGCATTCTGGTAAACCCGCTTCCACTGAGCTCCATACACATCCTTGGCGTATTTTGCCCATTCCATATGTGCCAATGAGGACGTAAAAGACAGCTTTTTAGGTCCATATGCCCGATTTGTAGGATTTCCGTACATGACTTCTCCGTGCCAAAGATACTGTGCGTATGGTTCATCCCAGTGCATTTCGAATTTCAGATCACGGGCACGGTCATCACTGTTGTTAATGCCGCTATCCTGCAAAAAATGCTGGTCTACAGGTACATGCTGCGTAGTATCTTTCAAAGCCTGCTGTCCCATAAGGGTGAGTCCATCATTACTGACTGCCCGAAGCTTTGTAAGTGTACCAGCACGGTTAAAAGTCACCCTGGATACAATTTTAGGCATATGCTATCAACCCCAGTTCATAATGATGCAACCTCTCCCCGTCATAGAGAGGTTCCACAAGCTTCACCTGGTACTTCTGACCGTTAAAAACAACAATATCATCCACGAAAAAGGCGAGCCTCTGTGGCCGGCTGTTCCTGCAGTCATAAAAGAGTGTTGCCGCAAGCTGTATCTCTGCGCTATTCTTATCCCGGACAATCTTATTGGACGGCTCTATACGGACATGTGATAAAAGATATTGTGTCTCCTTCTCCACGGTCCCCCATCTATCTGTTTCCGCAACCCTTGACAGCGTGATACTGTGTATCAACAGCTTTTTCGGTATAGCATTAATAACCCCCACCTCCCCGATACAAAAGCCCTGTTGGGGCCAGGATACGCAGCGCGCGTGGTGCATAGATGGGTTGTTGGGTGCTGCCGCCTGCACCGGACGCCTTTGAATAATTAAACTTTCCAAGGCCGGCACTCTGCAGGTCTGACCCATTGTCCATATCACTACCGCCGTTGGCGTCCAGATACTCGATCTGGGCGCATATAGCCTTCATAATACGTTCCTTGATATCTGTTCCGTATGTGTCCATCCGCACATCACATATCCGATACATGCACATCTCTTCTATAAGTTCTTCGGCCCGTTCTAAAAGAGACAGGAAGTCGGCATCATCCACCGGCTCCCCGTGGAAATCTTGCTCATAGTAATCCTGTGTTACATACGGCATCTTGACCGCCTCCTTTTATCAGTCTCCGAATGATGCCGTCTCGGTACGCTTAATATACAAGGTTTTGGGTTTGGAGATTTTAAGCCCCCAAATCTTTCGCCCCTGAACTGCAGATGCACCGATAAAATTGCCGGATCCGGCCAGATCCTGCAGATGCACGTCCACGCCCCATTCCTGGACACGATGACACCAATTAGGATGACCAGCGATAAATTCCGTCGTGGTTTTCTTTCCTGCTGTGGTTTTTGTGTCATTATACAGCATATGATTAGACTCATACACAGCAAATCCTGCCACTGCCCCGATGGCACCACGGTTCTTCATTTCCTGAGACATATCTCCCTGACGGATAAAATGGTCGTCCATCATGAGCACAGACATAAATTCAGGTGACACAATCAGCCAGCGTCCTTCCGCAGGCACTCCCTGACGTCCCAGATAAGTCTTAGCGGCCAGGATTTCTTTGTAAGCCGTCTGGTCTGTTACTACTGTCTTAGTTGCTGATACATTCGTTCCGGCTGTGGTCTCCAGGCAGGAGATAGAATCCTTGTCCATAACCAGTGCCAAGGAATAGCCTGCGGAATCCAGACGGTCAGCCGCTAAGTTGTCCGGGACAGCTGCAGCATCAAAACCATCAATCAGCTCGTTTACTGCTTTATCCCTGTCAATGTTCAGGTCAATGTAAGTGGTGTTTCCACTTTCCAGGTCAACACCCGTGGTCTTATTATAATCCTTGACCGTCACCTCTGTATCTCTTACCGGAATCTTTACTTTTCCTGCTTTCGGGTTGCCCTCATAATTTGTGTTAAAAATATACTCGTCTCTTGTGACCAGACTCTGCCGTAATTTGGCATCCACCAGGCCAGACCATCTCTCCTGATGCTCGTGCCCGGTAAATAACTGTAAAACCAGTTTAAACTTCATAGCTTTGCTCCTCTCTTAATCAATCTTTAGGCCTGGGTTCTTTTTTAAAAAGGCTGCTTCTACGCCTGTGACTTTCTTTGCCCTGCCCTTCTGGCGTTCTCCCCAAGCTTTGCCCTTGGTCTCTTCTTCATCCTCATCTTTACCAGACGAGATTTTAAACTGTGGATATTTTTTCAGTACCTTGTCAATGGCATCCTCAATATCCATATCTTTATCTTTTGCCATATGCACCCTGGCAAGGGCAAGGACGTCATCCACGCAGGATTTGTCCACATCATGCTCCAGGCAGGTCCATTTCAGTTCCATCTCTTCTGCCTTAGATGCTTTTTCCCGCAGTTCCTTTGTTTCTTTGCTTTCTTCTTTTTCACCGGCGGTCTCCCCGCTTTCTGGCTTTCCGGCAGCTTTTTTCTGCTGTTCACGCTGCCACTTCCTGCGCTCTCTGGCAAGGCGTTTCTTTATTGCGTCCTCCATATCCTTCTGGGAAAACTTCTTTTCCTCCTGGTCATCTTCCTCTCCGTCTTCGTCCGTATCACCGTCTTGGTCGTCACCTTCTCCGGAATCATCTCCGTTAGACTCTTCTCCTTCAGCAAACATCTGCAGGCTAAGTGGCAGATATTTCTTTTTCATGTTCTTATATTTCATTTTCTTACCTCCGATTTTCGCCCGTATGGCGTTCTCATGCAGTTTAACGTCACCGGCATGGTCATGGACAGACAGGACGCATTACCCTGCGTCCCAGAGGAAAATTCTGGATCACTGCCTTTCTAAGCCAGCCTTACATAATCCGGATACTCCTCTGCGATCATACAAAGGCCAATAAAAAAAGAATCCATCAGCAATTTCCCTTTGTCTGATAAATCCTTAAATTCTATCATACCGCTTCCTGGTGTCAGCTCATACTTGATCTGGTCATCTGTCAGATCAAGTATGGATTTTACTGTATTTTGAAGCAGGGCTGACACTCCTGCACACACAATGTCTTTTCCGGATTCCGCGTATCCCGCATGTCCTTGTACGGCTATCTTAACCGGAGTCGCTGTTATGATTATCAATCTCATTCCCCCTTTTGCGCCGGCACAACTAAAAATACCACCGGCCAATTAGTCAGTGGTATTTATTCCTCGTTATTATAAAAAATGTCATCGTAAATCTTCTGCGCTTTTTGTCCCCATACATTTAAGTCATAATCTTCATCGAACCCCCGATGGACAATCAATTCATCCAAGGGATCCAGTATATCATTTACTTTTTCTGATTGAATCAATGCATCCGCATTTTCAAAATTTTCTTTCAAAAACTTTATTTCATGCTCTCTCAACTTAACCATCATTTATCACTCCTCGGTTCTGTCTGGATTAATTCTTCCGTATCTGGGTTATAAGAAATAGAACACTTGCCCCCAACAATCCTTTGGCTTTTCCTTCCCATATTGTCAAGTTTAACTGGAAGGACGGTACCGTTCCTCACAGTATCCTCTATATCCGATAAATGAACACCCTTTCGTTTTCCTTTTGCCGGAATGTCATCTGCCGCTTGCTGACCTATCATCCTATCTACGAAATGGGCTGTGATTCCTGATATTTTCTGTCCATCTGGCAGTGTCATACGCGTAAGTGATGTTTCTGCGATAATATAATTTTCTTTAAACTGATCATACCCAACCAGAGGAGAAATACTACCTTTTTTGACTGCTTTCACATATCCATTGTATATCCGGCTTTCTTTACTATCATTGTACTTCAAATCATAATAGCCTGCAAGGGTTTTTGGCCCGCTTTCCGCTCCAATTGATTTTGCCCATTTTTTATAATGACTTTGTGCCTTTTCAACTGATTTTGTACTCACACGCTTATCAAAACCGATAACCTGTTCTCTGTCTCTCCGTCTATGTAGCTGTTCATTCTTATCAACATAACCTTTCAACTTCGCCTCTTTGGATTTCAATTTAACAGCTGCATCCTCAAAAGCATCCTCCGCTCCAATCTCATCATACAGCATACATTCCCGTTTTTGCTTGCGGACATCCCGTTCAAGGGCACGCTGCACCTGAGTCTCTTTATACAATTTATCATTTGCATCCAAGTCCTCAGTAGGAAAATACCGGCGAATACTTACACCCTCCATGTAAGGAAAAATATGGTGTCCACAGTTAATTCCCAGCAGGCCGTCCGGCTCCCCATAGCTGGATGTGTTCCAATGCGGATACTTTTTAGATCTGTTTGACCGGTCAAATATCTTGCCCTGATCCCTGGCACATTTCGGGCGGGCACCAGAATGGCTGTCCACCTCTACCAGGTCAATCCCATAATCATCTGCCCTTGCCATCTGCACCTCTGCCGCCATCGTGTTGCTGGTGGAGCGCATTGCCATATTCACATATGCCTCCGGCGTCCACTCCCGCCCCCGTTTATCCATGAAAGCAGGAATCCCCTTGTCGTTAAACTCTTTAATACATTTCCTCAGAGCCTGCTGTCGGGATTCTGCACCGATTAATGTAGATGTAGCATGTTTGTTTAGGATATCCATTTTTTGCTGTTTATCAGCAATCTCATCAGCCGTAGAGACTATATTTCCTACCAGTTTTTTGTAGGCATCCCTGGCCTTGTACAGCATTGTTGTATTGCAGAGATTAAGGACATCTTTCACCTGACCATGCATGGTAGTCAGCACTTGCTTAACATTTTTACTTCTTTCAACAGGCACTGCCTCACCTACCAGACCACGACGAGCAAGTTGTTTCATCCCTGGCTCCACTTCCTCCAGTACCTTTTCAGCCATCTCATTGAGCATACGTTCCATTGCAGTTTGAGAGAGGCCAGTGGATTTTGCTATAATCTTGATATTTTCCCGATTCAGTTTCCCAATCTCAGCCAGCTTCCGCATCAGCCATTCATCCGACGCAATCGGCTGATTATAATCTTTGCAATGACGGATGATATTTGTCATAAGCTGGTCCTCCAGGTCCTGAAAGGTATTCGTAGGGATATCCGCTGCCCTTTGATTTTCCAACAAGGTCATCTCACGTCACCTTACTTTTTATCAGTCGGACCAGCTTTTTCACGACTCTCACTATCATCGGTTTTCTTCTTTTTTTCCTCTTCACCTTCTTCGGCATCACCATCCTCCGATTCCTGTTCATCCATATCCCCCTTTGTCCAGTCCATATCTTGTCCTGTGATCTGATTATCTTCAGCGATTCGCTCCATTTCTTTTTTAGCATCTGCTTCGGAGCACTTATCAATCTCCATAATTGCCGTAAGCTTTGACCGCAAACCCGCCTGAATCAGCTTAATATTACGCTCAATAGTAGTATTGCTGTCTTCGATTATGGAATCGTCAAAATCCACTGTTGGCTCAATCTCTTTTCCGGCATCCAGGAACGCAACGGCTTTGATCATACTAATCAGCGCAGACTTTACCGGTATTTCATTCCGTTGCAGATTTTGATACAAATCTGACTTATCAGATATCACTTCCGTGGCCGTCTTTACTCCTGTCGAATCAAACTGGAATCTCCCAGTACCCATACCTGCTTTCAGGCTCAGAATGTCAAGGCTGCGCTGCATACCCAGCTCATGCTCCTGGGCTCTGATAGCCATATCTACCTCTGTGAGCTTCATGTCTTCATGCCTGTCTCCCGGCATCTGGTAATACACAGAATCAGAAGCATCAAATACAGGTGCCGTGACACCCTCTTTCTGCATCTGCATCTTAGCCGCTGATATAGGGACCAGAATCCTTTTTCGTCCAAGTATAAACTCATTGACATAGGAATCATAAATCAAGTCGCAGCCTTTAAGCTGTGATATACAATTTGCATATATTGATATGCCCAGCGGGCTGTCCAGGTCTATGTTATTGCAGATATTCGGTGTTATAACTTGAAAAAGAGGCTTCTCATAACCTGTCCGCACCAAAGGCTCTATCTCCTCCGGCGGTTCAATCTCTTTTCCAGATTCAGCTTCAATATATCTGTTCTCTATGTAGTACAATTCAGGATTCTCTGCATCCTCTTCTCTACCAAGGCGGTGTATCTGCAGATAGATATTCTCTTTTCCGTCAATCACACGGGTCGTTCCAAAAACACATTCCGTGATATCGCCATTATCCCAAGACAGTGGATAAATCATATCGGCACGGATATAGTCGATTATGACATTATCTGAAGCATCACGATATTCCACAAAGGCGCCTGTTCCCAAAGCAAACACCATTTCAAGCAACTGGTTCCCACGGACACGGAAATTATTCGCTTCCAGTATCTCATTCAATCGTTTCTCATAATCTCCGGCCTTAATAGATACCTTTTCATTCAGAATCAGGTTTGCCCAGTCTTCACAGAGTTTCTTCGCCATGCCCATGCTGTAACGTTTATACTCCGTAGTTACGACACCGTTAAAAACTTTATATTTGTGGAATTTCCGAACCTCTCCCTGATACCACTCTAGCCACTCGTCAATGTGGCTGTATATCTCATCCGGAGCTGTATTGTACTTGTGATCTCTCAGATACTGCTGAATCTTGTTACTCATAACTCCCTCCTATGCTGCAATATATAAAATCTCATCCTGCACACTCTCTGTGCTATATTCCGTACTGTCTAAGCTGTCTACGTTCATTAAACCATCATCCAGCCTGATATCCTGATTTGGTTTCTTGTCATCGTATACAGCCTGCTCAAAGGCCTCAATGATGTGCGTACAATGCTCCATTATCTTCCAGCGTCCCTGAGCTATCAGACTATTGTAAAAAGCAATCCGGTCATTGATAGGGCCTTTGATTGCATTCTTGATATCAACCGCCACGTGTGCCTGCATACAGGCCATTTCCAGACCAGCAATGAGCGTCTGCTCTGCGCTGTCACAGTAAGCCTCATACACTTTGTATCTCGCTTGTGCTCTCCTGACGAAATCAATAAAATCGTCCTGGAGCTGCTTCGGGTTAATGCGTTTCTTGCAGTAATACTCATCCAGGGCAACCACCTGCTTAAAGCCCTTCGTAAACCCTGTCAGGGTAAAAGAATGAGCCGACTTCGTACCACCAAAATCGACTCCTATCACTGCATACATAATTTCATTGCCTTTTAACCAGTTCTCATCAACAATATAAGCCTTTGTATTATCCGCAAACTGCTGGTAGATAAGACCGTCAGCCGCTACCCACAGTCCAAGGATAAAACGTTTATAAAATACGCTACCATGTGGCCATGCTCTTTCATATCTGTACATGACTGAAGGTGAAAGTGTAAGATTATCGTGCATAACAAAGTGCAGATGATAAACTTTTTTCTCCTTCGTTTTCAACAGAAACTCTTCCCGGATATAATGATGTGGTCCTTCTGGGTTGCAGTTCATCCAAATTTTTGCCCCAGCAACAGAGCAACGTCCGATTACCTGGTCTATAAAAGACTGAGGAAATAGTGCTGCCTCATCCAAATACGCCCCTGCAGCAGTCAATCCCTGAAGCGCATCCTGACTCGCTTCTGTGTTCGCACCATATAGATAATAGGTGTTACTGCCTATTTCAATTCTGGCATCTGTTCCTGAACGAATGTATGTATATGGCCATCCCCAAGCTTCTAACATCTGAAGCATGGGACGGATAACATTCTTTTTTAATGCACCCATAGTTTTCCCAGCAAGAATGAAGGATTCTCCATTAAACATTTCCTGAGACCACGTTAAAAATCCTATAATGCAAGCGATTGTCTTACCCGATCTAATAGCTCCATCCGCTATTACGAAATCATTACCGGCAGAAACAAGTCCCGGTCTCCACCAGTTCATAAGTTTCTTCTGTTGATCTGAAAATGGCTTAAACTTAAACGCTGCCGGCTTCTTCTGTTTCTTTGCCATCTTCTTCCTCCACTCCCTCATCAGCAAACAGATTATCCAATTCTTCTTGTGTCGGTCTCATAGCTTTCAGGAAATTCTGTATATTTTCTTCTGCATTATCAACATCACCAACCTCCATGTCTCTGGCTCTTTTCGCCCTGTCAGTTCTGATTTTCTGCTCTTCCAAGTCTGTATCTGTTTTATCAGTCTGCCCAGCAAAACGAGCAATGGCTTCGTAGGCTTTTACATTTCCGGCAAGCCCTGCTTTAATCATTGCCATGTTTAAAGCAGATTCTAATGTGCTCTCAAGTCCCAGAGCTTCCAACACAGGTGTCCACTCTTCACTGTCTATTTTAGCGGTCAGCAGCAGGTTTAAAGTCTTCCGGAAGTCTGCTTTTCTACGTCTGGCTTCTCCGGAGGCTTTACCGCCTTTTCTACCCATTTCTCTTGCTTCGCTCACGCTTCGTTTGTTAAAAGGCACTAAGTTTTCATTGTTCGCCATCACCTCACCTTCCTATCTGGCTAATTTTGTGTAAAAGAAAAGAGACACCTAAGTGCCTCAAATCTTAATCTTTCTGATGTTTTTTTAAATCATTAAGAAAATCAATAAGATCATCTATTTTGTTTATATCTATAGAGGTTCTTCCATGATTCTTTCCATTATTTCCGAAAAAATGAAGGCTTACAAAATCCTCTGTAATAATTACTCCTCCCAGTACTTTTTTACCATATATTATTTTTCTAGATCTTTTTCTATAACTCTAAATATTCTTTTTAAAATCATAAAGAGGTTTATAAGCATTAAAAATGTCAAATAATAAATTATAAAACTTTCAATTTTATTAAATGTTTTTGCAAATAACTCAATAAAGCACAGAATCAATATCGTAATACTTACCAATATTTCAAACATGATAGAATAATACGTCTCTTTTAATATTTTTGATGATATTGCCGCTTCTGATGCATTATACTGCGTATTACTTTTAACTTTTTCTCTCATATCAAGAATTAATGTTAATAATGTAAAAAACATAGACGTCAAAATAGATATTATTATCGTAATGATATTTATCGCCGAATCATCTATTGTTCTAATTTGCATTACAGCAACTGCTATTAATAACGGAATTCCAAAATACAAAATAATTGCTATCTTTGAAATTTTACCATTCACCTTTTTAAAACACAGAATATGCATTTTTATTAGATCAAAACAATTAATATATTTTAATCTAAAAATATATCTTCCAACCAAAAGTAATACCAAAGAAAATACTAAAATACTTGATGGACTTAATAATAGCTTTATTAGCTTTAATATATTTTCTTGATTCATAGAATCACCCTTCTTCTACTAACAGACCTTTTGCTATTAAATAAAATTCTCCTGTCTCTTTCATGGCTCCACATAAACTTGTAAACTCTGGATGTCCGCCTACTATTTCTACGACATCCGTTATGTCTTCAGTTACGATAAGTTTGTCAACATTTCTTAAACTTATTGTTTTGCTTGTTCTACCTGTTGCAAACTCTAATTTTAAATCATCGTATTCAAATCCATCTACCTGTACTACCTGATCATAACGTCTTGCACCATTTCTCCATTCAGTAAGTTCTCTTCTTTTATTTTCTAAAAATCCAATTGGTTTTTTTATGATGATTTCTCTTGACGCTTCAGTAATTCCTCTATTAATACCATATCTTTCAGAATCATCATCTGGTATATTGTAACTAATTAACCTTATTTTCTTCAATACTCCATGGTTGAAAAATCTATCCAAATAAGCTCTTGGCACTATGGTTCCCATTTCAAATTTAAACTCATTATCAATTTCCTTGATGCATTGCATCATCTGTTTATGCAACACTATTTTCATTCCTAAATTACTAACTGACTGTAAAATAATTATCGCACTGTTGATTTCTCCAGCAGGAACTAAAATTGAAAATCCAAAAGGCATAACATCAGCTTCATTTGTTGTTCTGTTATGTGACACATTTCCAGTTTCATAATCTACTAATTCTGATTCAATTCCATATTCTCCGGTTTTCACTCTACCATACAATACAGTATATTTTTCTTGGTTTTGTTCATTTAATACTGTTTCTACGTTCACCTCGTCAAATGTAAATACTGTCTCTGCAGAATTATCTGCAGAATATGTATTCATCAACCTGTCCATATATGTACGAACTATATCCACTAATGTTCTACCTTTAACATTATGCAACTCATATCTTTGATTTTCTCTGTCCTGAATGCTAAGTCCATAAACGGTTAATCCAATACTCTTCATAATAGCCCTCCAATACATTTATCTACTGACATTTTATACCATTTTAGTATATTTTTCAACAATTCTACGTATTGGATGCATTTTCGTTGTAGAACATTTGCTCTTATTTGTATATTGACAAAATGTACGAAAAAAACACCCTGTATTTCTACAGAGTGCTCTTCCAGATAAAATGTATTGGATTGACGGTCTTTAGCATTGCCCGGCATACCGTCTGAGCCTATACAGCAGCAAAGCTGTGATACCCTGCTACCGTTCTACATACCTGAGGAGGCTCTGAATTATCAGAGTTCCTATTGTGACTATATTACAGTTACTATAGGAATTACTAGGAACTCTTTTTTATAACAAAATTTGCAAGTGCTTTACCGTGAATTTTCGTAACGTTCCTGTATGTATATCCCATTTTTACTGCTATTTCATCCCACTTCATGCCCCTGATATACCGGTACACCAGCACGTCTTTCTCGTTTTCATCCTCCAGCCGTTCTATCCTGTCCCTGATTTCCTTAAACTTCCGGATTCTTTTGTATCGTTCCTTGTGGATTTTTCGTTCCAGCTCATCTACTCTGGAAACATATCCGGATAGATCGCCGCCACCGGATCCATGCGGCATACCGTCCTGTATTGCTGATGGATACCATTTATTCAATCGAAGTTCCAGAAGCTCTTCCTCAATGCGCTGAACCTGTTGTTTAGCTTTCTGGTATCCCCACAGATATTCTTTCTTTTTGTCATTTTCCTCTCTGATGTCCATCGGAATCACTCCTCCTTTTATATTTCCCATTCCTGCTTTGTCCTCGTATCCCTGACTTTTACAATCTCGATTCCATGAATTCTAGCCAGCTCATTCATGGCCTGTACTACCTTGCGTATATTACGAGGCATCTTACCGGCATTATGTACTGCCCTTTCTGCTGTCGGGTCTTTGTATCCTTCCTGATTCATTGTACCTCCTCAAAAATCTCTAGATATTTTCTGAACTGTTCCGCTTCTTTCTGGCTTCTTTTCTGCGCCTGCTCCGCTCATCAATAACTTTCTTTTCAAATCCTCACCCCCTCTCAATTGCTCTTTAACAACATACTTTCTAGTTCACTCATGTTGTATTTTCTCTGTTTAAAGTTGCAAAACTTCGTTTTCTTTGCTTCTGCTTGCTTGTTTTGTGTCTTTGCACTTATCTTTCTTACAGGATAGAACGTTTCCCATCCTCGCATTGCGGCTTCTTTTGCAACCTCTATCTTTTCAATATCCGTCTGTGCAATTTCACACAAACGTTCTTTATACAACTCAATCTGACTCGGACTGATAATTGCTCCTTTTTGCTTCTTGTATGAGATAAACAACAAAAAAGCATCTTCTACTTCTTGATTGTCAAAATATCTAATCTTTGTATCGATACTGGAAGTAGACTTTTCAACCGGAGGTTTTTCTTGCGAAGCAATATATATATATTTATTTACTTTACTTTCCTTTATGGCATTTTTCTCGGAATTATCGAAGTTATTCTCGGAAAAACTCTCGTTTTTCTTGGATTTATTTAAAAAAGGGTTCACTTTAATAAAGGGTTCGGTCTCCTCTTTTTTGAGAAGCCACAAATCCTCTCTAACTTGAATCGGATTTTTCAGTGCTCGTGATTTCACGGCAAGCTGAAACCGTTCTTGTATTCCGGCAGAGGTCAGAACCTTGACCGACTGAAAAAGTGTGTTATCAAACAGTGACCGTTTCAATAAGTAGTTTAAGACCTGCATCACCTTTTGCTCGCTCATCCGCAGTCGTGCTGCCATCACGAGCAGAAAATCTTCATCTACTTCTAAGTAGTAGCCCCTTTTGTATACTCTTGTGAGTAAATACATATAAATAGTAAATCCATCTGCGCCAAACTTGGCATATTCAACTTCTAAATCCTCGAAAATATCCACGTCAATTGGAAAGTAATCCAGACCCTCTTTTCTTGGTCTTGCCATTCGTGGATACTCCTTTCTGCAACTCTGCTGGAACCTTGTCCGACCGAAAAAGTATATTCTAAAAACAGTGACCGTTCCGGCAAGAAGTTTCCTTTTTGCAGAGCTGCTATGTACTTTTTGTGTGATATATGTGGTAAGCAGTATGAACTGCGAATCCCCTTTTAATCTTCAAACAAAGCCGTTCTAGGGTCTTTTGCTTTACTTCCTGTATTTACGTCAGGAAAATCTGTTATATCCTTTTGTCCTGGAATTTCTGTTTCTTGTTCCACTTTTACCTCAATTGTATCTTCTGTGTTATTTTCTGTATAACTAGCATTATCAACATAATTCTTTGTTCCATCTTCGCTAATAACCGCCATATCTGCATCTAATGCTGACGCCATTTCAATTGACATGATGCCCCATTTGCTGATTAACTGTCTAAGCATCGTCTTATATGCCATCGCATCAAAATTTGTTTGCCAAACACTACTGCTTTGTGAATATGACTTTGAGTATTTTTTTGCATGTGCTTCCATCTTGCTTCTTGACCAGTAAATAGCTTTACGAAAACCATTTGTATACTCAAACATTGCATAATATCCAGTTGTTTTCGTTTCTTCTCTCACTTCTTCATCTTCGATTAAATTTACTTCAATTTCTTCTGTGAGAGGGTTAAAGCACACTAATTCGCCCTCTTTAATTGCTAAGACATTAAGTTTTTTATATTGACTACTTCTAATCGCAAGCTGAATATACCCTTTATATCCAAGCTGAAACTGTGCAATTTTTCCTTCTTTGCTATTAAATGGAACTAAATAATACTGACCAAGCTGTGGCGATGGAGACAATTTCAGACTTTCGCCAAGCAGTGCTGCCGAAAAAATACTTTGTGGTGTACATTTCTTCAATGATTCATTTGCATTTACAGCAGATACAATCGAAGAAATAAAGCGCTGTCCATCTTTCCCTCCAACAACATCATTAATTCTCTTTCTCACTGCATCACTTGTTAAATAAGCTGATAATCCCTGATTCTGTGTTTGATTCTGTAAACTGTTCTGTAATGCCATTCCCTTTTCCTCCTACATTCCAAGTTTTTCAAATACTGTTTTTACATCTTCGCATTCCTCTTTAATCTCATCAATTCCTGCATGATAATATTGTTGGAATACCTTACTTATTAAATATAATTCTCTGCCATCGAGGACGTGCCCAAATTCAACATTTCGTTCTTTGAAGAAATTTCTTAATGCAAGTGCATCTTCTGTTGATAATAATGCCGAGAAAGAAACCCACATTTTTTCACTTGATACTGAAGTTGCTTCTACGGTCCGAGACGAAGAATTTACCTCTTTTGTTTCTCTTTCCGTTTTTTTCTTATAATCTTCTTTTTCTTTTTGAATCTTAAGGAGTCTCTGTCCTTCCAAAATTGCTTTATTGATATCGCAAGTCTCTTTATATACCTGCTGCGCTTCAAAACTGAACTCTGGCAATTCTTCAAGTGTTTGCATATCTCGTTCAAATTTATCAATTGCATCATTCATATACTGAGCAACTACTTTCATAGAACAGGAGACATTTAAAAACTTCTCCTGGAACACTTTTTCAAAAGTTAATCCATCCGGAGCATCTAATGACCGCCACAGTTCTTTTACTCTTTCCAGCTTTTCTTGTCTGTTTTTTTCTTCATATTGCTTAATCTGCTTATCAATAGCCACCACTGGCTCATCAATAATACTAATGATTTCATTGATTTTCTTTTCAAAATCTTCGAAAGGCTTAATATACTCTTTCTTTACTCTGTTTTTTTCTTCATTCAATGCTTTTTTCAGTTTATTCAATGCCGCTTTATCTGCTTTTGCATCTTTAATCTGCTCATCTGTATAGACTAAAGTTTCATAATAAGCAATTTTTTCAACTAATTCCTGCTTCAGTTCTTCGTAATTGAAAAGAATTTTTTCCGGAAGCAGATAGTCATTCATCTTTAATTTCATTCGTTTCTCCCCTTTCCTTATTATTTCTATATCGATGGTAATATCAGATTTGGCTTTCTTTTCTCCTGCACCTGCTGCCAGAATTTTTTTTCTTCTTTTGCAAGGTATTCAAGGTCCTCTGATACTTCATCCCGTTCAATTCTGTAATGCTTTGTCTGCAAGTAGACTTCGCCAGAAAACGAATATTTTAACTGTGCTTTCAAAATAGCAAAATCAAATTCCGTCACAAGTAGATAGTGAAGTAACTGGACATAGTAATTATCCGGAATTCGGTCATTCCATTTTTTCTTTTGTGCTGATTGTAAAATGTTTGTTGTTTTACATTCCCAAACACCTTTCTTGCCGGTGTCTTTTTCAATCAGCCAGCCATCCAGTGATGCATGTGCAAAAGGATATTCATCATTTGAAAACATATTATTTTCTTCATAAAGGACTGCATATTCTGGATAATCGAGCCGGAACAGATCTCTTAAGTACTGCTCCGCTCTTATTCCATACTGCACATAATCTTTATTTGATATATCCTCCTGCTCTGCTTGACCTGTCTTAATTCTCCACAATTCCACATTACTTAAGTACGGATTTAACCCGATTACTGCAGATGCATCGCTTCCACCGATATGTCTGTTCCTTGCTTTAAGCCATTCTTGCCTATTACTTAAAACAATTTGGTTTACTGCCATTTGCTTCTCCTTTTTGTTTTTTAAAACTAAAACTCCATTTCCACTTTGCTTATAAACTTCTCCGCCTGCTTCTTTGCTTTATTTTTCTTTCTCGCCTGACACAAACCAACAAGGAACAAAATTGCTACCGGTCCTGCAATCCAAACAACAGCACACAATAATGCTTCTGTATCTTTACATTCGATAGCATTACATAGCCATCCACTGAAGCAAACACCCGTCCACAACCCCAGAGCTGCTTCCAAAATATCCATTTTTTTCATTGCATTTCTCCCTTATGCTTGTTAAGATATAAGTGATTTATTTAGACTTGTGTCCCACAGGAAGTTGCGTTCTCATGCGCCGCTTATTCTCCACTTACATCACCTCCCTGTTTCGAATCTCTTCTACTGTTTTCTCTCCCCTCCATATGAATCCAGATAGCTCATATAGTTTTTTCGGAGAGATGTAAAATTTTCTGTATGGACGCTTCCCTCTTTTTCTGGGTGTCTTGTGGACAAACCCCAGATTGAGCTCTCCGGAATCCATGCTGTTCATTAATACTTCTCTGTCCATACCGAGAACTTTACTTGCTACCATTACTGGAACGCTACCAGGATGGAATTCTGTCAAGTGATCACCTCCTACTCATCTGTCTTAAATAGATAATCAATTGAATTTTTTAACTTTATCTCCTATACTTGATATACAGGCACTGCCATGCCGAGTACGAAAGAAAGGAGTATAACTCTATGACCCTAACAAACGATGCCGATAAACTCGCTTGCATTGTGTATAAACAATATTTACATATGCGAAATGATGGTATGTCCAAAGCAAACGCGAAGCATTTTAATCATGATTTCTATGAAAATATTGCCTGCCTATCAAAATGGCATCCAGACGATATAGATGAAACCATCAATGAATTAAAGCGATCTGGTCTTGTAAAGAAATACTTGGACGGTGGCTTTGTTTTATGCGATGAATTCATCATTTATATGGAAAATCGTTTTAAAAACGGAATCATGGAAGTCACCGATTTTATCAGCAAATTTATTCCTTAGATATTGCGGTCGCTGGTATTGTAAAACTTATCTTCTGTAATCATCAGCGACCACTCTCCATTTTTAAATTCCAACTCCAAACGAGATATATTGCGCTTCTCTTCTCCGTTAATCTCGTAAATTCCTTTTTCTCTATCAATATGGATAGATACAAACTTTTCTTTCTTCATCTACTCACCTCCTACTCTAAGAAATATTCAATTGATACACCAAAGTAATCCACTATAATCCACCCAACGACATTTGAGAATTGTGCTCTCTGATCAGCAAAATTGTATTCGTACACGGTTTCCACTCTTTTGCATATTCCACAGCTTCGTCGAACCGTTTCTTTGGAACGTTATTTCGAGCGTTCACGTGGAAGAAATGTTTTAAATCCCTATTGCATTCCGCAAATACCTTCCTGCTAATCATTTTGTATGCTTCACTCTCTTTTCCACCGAGCGCGTTAAGCACTGCATGATTCACAACATCGCCCAAGACCTGTTGCTGTCCATAATCGATTGTCATATTGTTTTCAAGGTTCAAAATTCTCTCTTCATGATTATCAATCATTCCAAGTTGGATTCTCATCATTTCCTGCTGGGTTAGCGGTTTCTGATAAGAGCCTGTCTTTCTAATTATTGGAAGCACTTCCGAAGTTACCCAGTGTTTAAATCTCTTTGCGGATTCCAGTTTACTTCCAAAAATTAAAGCATAGAGACCAGACTCGTTAATAATTGCCTGATTGGGATTTCCTCTTTTTCCGTCGGAAATTACGACGGTATTCTTATCTTCCATTTCGACATGTGTTGCGATCGCATCTCTTGAATTCGAATATCCCAGAGCATCTGCCACGTCTTTTCCCACAAACCACGGTTCATTATCAATAGTCACTGTTCGGATGCTTCCGAACTCTTAATTGCTAAAAATCTGTAAATTATTCATTTTTTTATCACTCCTTTTTGTAGAATTATGTACCTCTGGTTATACATTTTCTGTTCCATAGAATCCGAGTTCCCTTGCGATTTCTTGAGGGTTGTACTCCGGAACATGTTTTCTTGCATTTTTATCTGCAAGCATCTTCTTAAATTTCCAGTAATCCGTAAAGGCCATATAATTCACCCTTTTCAGTGGACCTTCTCCCATTATGGCAAATTCCCCGTATCTATCACGGTTTGTTTCAATTTCTTTCATATATTTTCTTGCGGTGCGATCGCTGATATGAAACTGTTCACAGATTCCTTTCACACTCATTACTGGATTCCCGTACATCTGTTTAATAACTGTCATTCGTTTTCCACCTCCTCTTCCAGGAAATACTCAATAGGTTTGTTCAGTTCTTTTGCTACCTCATAAACCTTCAGTACACTCGGGATATTATCATCCCACTTGCAGATACTGCTTCGTGAAAAGTTCAGCTTATTTTCCAGAGTTGTAATACTTATCCCTGCATCACCACAAGCTTCTTTAACCTTTTGATATATCAACGATTTCACCTCCCTTATGTGATATAATTATTTTGTATGGGTCACAAATCGCCTCTGCCGGAGGCGACGATTGCTTTGGCAAAACAACTATTCTCCAACGTGACTCATGTAATAATCGCTGAAAATATCACGTATTTATATTGACTTTTTGCGTAAAATATTCTATAATTGAATCACCACAAACAAATACAGAATAAGGCAAATGAAATGGTTTATTGCGTAATATATTCAACTCATAATCTTATTATACGTAATATTTTCAATTTGTCAATAGTTTCTGCGTATTTTTTTCAACTATTGAAAGGAAGATTTTATGCTTACGTATGATTTAATCAAAAAACTATGCAAGCAAAAGGGTGTGACTGTGACTGGCACCGAAAGAGAATTAGGATTTGCAAGAGGTTCATTATGCAAAGTAAACACCAGCGCTCCCAGCATGGAAAAAGTCAGAAAATTAGCAGAGTATTTTGAGGTTGATATTGAATACCTTATGAATAATGGCGAAGTTTCAAAACAAGAACAAAAATTAAATGCAAGAGACGAACGAGACATCAAAAAAGATTTAGATTCGATTATGGAAAAGCTGAATACCAAAGAGGCTGGTCCTGCCAGTTTCGATGGTAATGATATTCCAGAAGATGACAGAGAGCTATTCGCAACACAGTTAGAAGCTATGCTTGTAAGATTAAAGAAAATTAACAAAGATCTGTATAACCCAAACAAAAATAAAAAGTAGGTGCATACACATTGAATAGAAATATAAAATCTGTAGTTGCCTATTTCGTGAAAAAATTTGAAACTCGGAATCCGTTTGAAATTGCGGATAGGCTTAAAATAGAATACAGTATTGGACCTATGGGTACATGCAGTGGATGTTATCTATATCTAAAGAGACACAGGTGCATATTCCTTAATAGCGACTTATCAGAACAGGATATGTATTTTGTAATGGCACATGAGCTTGGACACGCTATTTTACATAAGACTGAAAATTGTTATTTTATACGAAACAAAACATTTTTATCTACAGCATGGATAGAAAAAGAGGCCAACACCTTTGCTGCTGAACTTCTGATACCTGATTCTTTAATAAGAGATAACCCTGAATACACAAAAAAACAGCTTGCAAGACTGACCGGATATAATGAAATGATTATGGAATTTAAAAGAATATAATGGAGAAAAAAATATGGGTATACTTAATAAAATATTTAATGTAAAAAAAAGCTCATCCAGCATTGAGCAAAACTTTAAACATAATATTTATGATTCTGAAATATCACAGTATTCTTCACTTCCACGATATTATTATATTCAAGGAAAACGTTATGATATTGATTCCCCTGAAAGTGTTTCTTCAATACCTTTATGCAAAACCGATTTTAACATAAACGAAGAACACTGGGGAATCGATGCAATCCTCAGAGAACATGTTAATAGGTACTATGGGAATATTCCAGAGGAATTAAAATCCGCATGTTATCCTAAAATATCTGATTTTGAATGGAGTGAATATAAGACTGAATCGAACGCCGAAAAAGAAGCACGATTAAAACAAGAAAAAGAAAAAAGTAAACATTTACAAGCAATGAAAAGCATAACCATAGATGACATAGAAAAATTAAATATTACACAATATAAATTTAGCGATATAATTTATGATAACAATATGGCTCTTATGCTTGTCACTCCTGCTAACCAAAATCAGGTTTTAAGTGACATAAAGAAATTAAACAGTTTTATATCTGATGCGATAGTTTTAGCTAAAATAAAAAAAGATTTTTCAATTCCTGTTGAAGATATTGTTTTTTCCACAAACGCTATAAATATTGGAAAGGAAGCGCACACACAATATTACACTTACTTCGAATGTGTTCCATATACAAAAACTGGAAAAATTTCAAAATTTCCTTTAATCCTTCATTATGGAACTAAAAACCTTTACGCTTTTAATTCAGACACTAATTTTGGGGGGAAAATTCATTATATGCAAGATGGAACAATCGGTAAAGCAGAATTAGTGAACTGGATTAGTCACAATTGTTATGTCATAAACCTTGGGTTAATAGGAACTACCCTATCTATTAAATCTGTTACTACTAATAACGATAACGGGAAGCAGTTTTTATATAAAGCAAAATAAAAGAAAAACCGCCCCAGTGTTACCAGCACCGGAACGGCTTTACATACATCCGAAGATGTATACTATATTACACAAGCAATAATATTGTATCATCTTCGGAGCAGTCACGCAAGCAGAACAAAAGTTCGCTGGCTGTTATTTTTGTACCCTTTTTCGGAAACTACAAAAAAGAAAGGATGATATGAATGTGGACAGAAAAACAAAAAAATGGGAAATTTAAGTATGTTGAACAGTACGAGGACTATTTAACCGGCAAACAAAAACGAGTCTCTGTTACCCTTGATAAGAACACGGCCTCTGCCAGAAAGACAGCTCTGGAGACCTTGACGCACATGATTGAGGAGCGGCAGACTGGACACCAGAAAGAATCTGACCTTACACTCGGTGATCTGATCAAGAAATATCTAGACTTTCAAAAGCTGTCTGTAAAAAAATCCTCTTATAACTCCACCTATTATTTGTGTAACTCCATCCTCAATATTTTTGATGGAGATATCATGGTGAGCCGGATAACAGCCAATCTTCTGAAAGAAACTCTGATCAGGACGGGCAAGCAAAATGGTTATCTGAACAATATCCGCAGCCGAATAATTGCAATCTTTCGCTGGGGTTATGAGAATGATTATGTGACAGATATTTCTTTCATCGGGAAATTCAAGCCCTTCAAAGATACCGCGCGCCGTGAAAAGTTAGAGGATAAATATCTGGAACCGGATGAACTGCAAAAGCTCCTCACTGGTTTTAAAAGTAAAAAATGGGAACTGCTGACCAGATTCTTGTCTCTATCCGGCCTGCGAATCGGCGAAGCTATTGCATTGAATGCACAGGACATTGACTTTGTGGAGCATGTTATCCACATTGATAAGACAATTTTCCCCGCTAAGAAAAGCATAGATGCGCCAAAGACAATCTCATCCAACAGAGATGTCTATATACAGCCTGAGCTCGAAAAGACATGCAGAGATATCTTACTTTTTACCAAACAGGAAAGTGTATTCAAGGGTTATCGCACCAGACTATTTATCTGTAATACACACGGTGACTATGTATCATACATCGTCTACAACAATGCCCTCAAGCGGACTGCGGAAAGAGTTCTGGGCTTTGAAGTTACACCTCATGTACTTAGGCATACTCACGCCTCCCTGTTGCTTGCCAATGGAATGACTCTTGATGCTATCTCCCGGCGCCTGGGCCATGATGATAGTATTATCACAAAACAGATATATCTGCATGTCACGCAGAAATTAAAAGAGCATGAGAAAGAACAGATTAAGAATATCCATATTATCGGATAAATTTTAGGGGGACAAAAAGGGGACAAAAGGGGAGGAAAAGGGGATTTTTTTAGTATCTTTCATTCCGTGAAAAAGCACAATAAAAGCCGTGAAACCCTTGATTTTACTGTGTTTTTCCGTCATATAGTCACCAAAAGAAATCTGTTCTTTACAAATAGTTTTGAAAACTATATAATATAGCATAGAGGTGATAAAATGACAATTGACACAAAAGACATGCTCAATAGTATTCTTGAGAGCATTTCTCGTATTTCTTATATTAAACCCGAAGAAATTCCGGAAATTGATTTATATATGGATCAGGTAACGACATTTATGGAGAGTCATCTTTCTTCTTCAAGAAGACATGAAGGAGATAAAATCCTGACGAAAACCATGATTAACAACTATGCCAAAAATAACCTGTTACCGCCACCGGTCAAAAAGAAATATTCAAAAGAGCATCTTTTAATGCTTACTTTTATTTATTATTTAAAAAATATTTTATGTATCAATGATATCCAGACCCTGCTTGATCCGATTTCAGAAAATTATTTTTCCGGTGACGGCTCAATGGATATGACCGAACTTTATAATGAGATTATGAACTTAGAACTTAAGCAGATTGAGCCACTTGCCAAAGACGTGACCAAAAAATATAAACTTGCCTGCAGTTCTTTTGAGCACGCAACCGAAGAAGAACAGGATTTTCTCCGAAAATTCTCTTTCATCTGTATGCTCAGTTTTGACGTGTATGTTAAAAAACAGGTTATCGAAAAAATTATAGACGATATGGCAGATAACCAGCCCAAAGATACGAAAAATAAGAACAGTAAGAAATAATAAATTGTAAAAATCTCAAAAAAATGGAGAGGTACACATTTTTATTTTTAAAAGGTCCTCTCCTGACTTTTTCTTTTCTATTTTTATTCTTCTGTTTTTTCTGCCATTCGCTTAAATACCATTTCGTATCCGTCATTTCCATAGTTCAGACTTCTGTTTACACGGCTGATGGTTGCTGTGGAAGCACCTGTCTTTTCGGAAATATCAAGATAAGTTCTCTTATCTTTGAGCATCTTTGCTACCTCAAAACGCTGTGACAAAGACAAGATTTCATTGATTGTGCATACATCTTCAAAAAATGTATAACATTCCTCTCTATCTTTTAAACATAAAATCGCATCAAATAAAGAATCGACTGCTTCTGTATGAATTTTTTTACTCATAATTCTAACTCTCCTATCATAACGTATATTTTTGTCACCCCAATATGACTTCTCTTCTTCCTATATTAACACACTAAAATTTTAAAGTAAAGCAGTATTTTCAAAATTTACTTATTAAGAAATTTTTTCAGTTCTTCTACTGAACGGTTTATAATCAGTTCTTCCGGAAAATCTACTTCTTTTATTACTTTTTCGGCAAAGCAGTGACAGCCAACCAGAGCATCTGTATGTGCATCACTATCCACCACAACCGGAACTTCATATTTCTTACAATAATGAAGCATGGTCTTTACATTCTCTTCCCCATTTTCTCTGGTACAACGAGGATCTAAAGAGTTATTATTCACTTCCAGAAGTACATGATGCTTCTTTGCTCCAAGTACCAACTGTTCATAATCAACCGGAAATCTTCCATCGTCCGGATGCCCGATAATATTCACATAAGGATTTTCCATAACTTTTAAATAAGTCTGTGTATTTTCTTCTTTTGTACCAGACTTAAAGCAAGGTATATGCATACTTGCAATCACGATGTCCATTTTTTTTAAGAGATTTTCTTCCATATCTACTTCACCGTCTTGATTTAAGATGTTAAGTTCCACACCAAACAGCATTTCTACCCCAAACATCTTTCGTTCCAGCATTTTTAAATTTGCAAAATAAAACGAATGACAGGTTCCCGGCATTTTCATTGCATGTTCTGTGATTCCCAACAACTCCAGCCCTTTTTCTGATGCAGACTGTGCCATTTCTTTAATCGTATTATAGGCATGTCCGCTTGCAATCGTATGTGTGTGCACATCCAGTACGTATTTCATGATACTCTCCTCCTGATTCAATTATGTATTCTCGGAGTCTTTATTCCTTCTCCTCTGTAAAATTTTTTCTTGCTAACAGGGCTTTTATTATACCGCTCTTATTTTTCAAAATCAAGTATGTTTTCCTATTACACTATAGCATTAACATCGTAAAAACAACGCAAAAAAAGACAGCGTATAGAAAAAATTTTCTGTACACTGTCTCCTGCTGTAAAGCGGACATTCACAATCTGCTTAATGCTCTGCGCATTTGAAGCAGGAATGCTTATCTGCGTTCAAATTTGAATATCTATTACAGTAATTCGCCAAATAAATCTTTTACCGTCGGATAAATCTTAGCAAATTTCTGATATTTTTCTTCATATTTTGCTGCCAGTTCCGGTTCCGGTTCTACCGTATCAATAACTTTTACAATCTTAGCTGCTGCATCCTCTACGGAAGCGAACTCTCCGTTTGCAACTGCTGCAAGCATTGCACCGCCAAGTGCCGGTCCTTCTTCGGATTCAATTACATCTACTTTGATGTTTAAGATGTTTGCAATCATTTTCTTCCATAACGGACTCTTTGCACCGCCACCACAGATTTTTGTGCGTTCAATCTTAATTCCAAGAGATTTTGCAACCTCAAAGGAATCACGGATTGCAAAAGCAACACCTTCCAAAACAGCCTGTGTCATATCGGCTCTTGTGCTGTCCATTGTAAGACCAATGAAAGTTCCTCTTGCATTTGGATTATTGTGAGGAGAGCGTTCTCCCATCAGATATGGCAGGAAGTATACATTATTTTCACCAAGTTTTTCAATTTTTGCCTGCTCACCGGCATAATCTTTTGTTCCGATGATTTCATCCATCCACCATTTATTACAGGAAGCCGCACTTAACATACATCCCATTAAGTGATAATTTCCATCCGCATGAGCAAATGCATGGAGTGCATTGTGTGGGTCTACACCAAATTCTTTGCTTGAAATAAAGATTGTTCCACTTGTTCCAAGGGAAATGTTACACATTCCATCGCCAACAGTTCCTGTTCCGACTGCGGCCGCTGCATTGTCACCTGCACCTGCTACTATTTTACAGGTTGCCGGAATACCCAGTTCTTCTGCTAATTCCGGTTTTAATGTTCCAACTACTTCATAGCTTTCAAACAGTTTCGGCATCTGTTCTTCTGTGATTCCGCAGATATCAAGCATTTCTTTCGACCAGCAACGGTTCTTTACGTCCATTAACAGCATACCGGATGCATCGGACATATCACTGCAGTGAGTACCGGATAATTTATACGCCAGATAGTCTTTTGGAAGCATGATTTTTTTGATACGTTTGAAATTCTCCGGCTCATTTTCTTTTACCCACAGAATCTTCGGTGCAGTAAATCCTGCAAATGCAATATTTGCTGTATACTCAGAGAGTTTGTCTTTTCCGATTACTTCATTTAAGTAAGCAGTCTCTTTTGTTGTTCTTCCGTCATTCCAAAGAATTGCCGGACGAATGACTTCATCATTTTCATCCAAGATAACAAGACCATGCATCTGTCCACCAAAGCTGATACCTGCAACCTGACTCTTATCACATTCTGCTGTCAGCTCTTTGATTCCCTCAATACTCTGTGTCCACCAGTCTTCCGGTTTCTGTTCTGACCAGCCTGGATGCGGAAAAGAGAGAGGGTATTCTCTGGAAACGATTTTTTCAATTTTACCTTCTTCGTTCATTAACAGTAATTTTACAGCGGATGTACCAAGGTCAACACCAATGTATAACATATTTTCTTCTCCTTATTCACTAAGAGGCTGCTCTTTCGGGCAGCCTCCATTTTTGATTCTTACCTGCAAAAATTATGCAAATGGATTTTCTGTTGGGTACAGAGTTCCCTTTGGCTGGTTGTAGTCAATTTCTTCTACATCAATGCCAAGGTATTTAAATACTTCATAGAGCGCTTTTCCGAAGTGTCCAAAAGCAACTGCTCCGTGATGTGGATAGTTCTTTTCTACCAGTACGTGACGATAGAAACGTCCCATTTCCGGAATTGCAAAGATACCGATTGCACCAAAGGAACGAGTTGCTACCGGAAGAACTTCACCATGTGCGATGTATGCACGAAGTTTGCAGTCAGCTGTGCTCTGCAGACGATAGAATGTGATATCTCCAGGGATGATATCTCCTTCAAGAGTTCCCTGTGTTACTTCTTCCGGAAGTGCTCTTGCCATAATCATCTGATATTTCATAGAGCAGAAGGACAGTTTCTGGGAAGCTGTATTTCCACAATGGAATCCCATGAATGTATCTTTATGTGTATAGTTGAATTTTCCTTTGATTTCATCATTGTACATATCAGCCGGAACTGTGTTGTTGATATCAAGCAGAGTAACGATATCCTGGCTTACAACAGTACCAATGAATTCACTTAATGTTCCCCAGATATCTACTTCACAGGATACCGGAAGTCCTCTTCCTGTTAAACGGCTGTTTACATAGCAAGGTACAAAACCAAACTGTGTCTGGAATGCCGGCCAGCATTTTGTTGTCAGGGCAACATACTGTCTTGCACCTTTATGAGCTTCTACCCAGTCAAGCAGAGTAATTTCATACTGAGCAAGTTTTGGAAGAACTTCCGGTTTTTTATTTCCTTCTCCAAGTTCTTCTTCCATTTCTTTTACAATGCCTTCGATACGTGGGTCTCCAGCATGTTTGTTAAAGCTTTCAAACAGGTCAAGTTCGGAGTTTTCTTCAATTTCAACACCTAAATCATACAGACGTTTGATTGGAGCATTACAAGCAAGGAAGTCTGTAGGACGTGGTCCAAAGCTGATGATTTTTAAGTTTTTGATTGCAACGATTGCACGTGCGATTGGCTCAAATTCAGCAATCATATCTGCAACTTCTTCCGGTGTTCCAACTGGATATTCCGGAATATACGCTTTTAATTCACGCAGTTTTAAGTTGTAGCTTGCGTTGAGCATACCACAGTAAGCATCACCACGACCCTGTACTAAGTTGTCTCCTCTTTCTTCTGCTGCTGCAACAACCATAGCTGGTCCATGGAAGTATTTTACCAGTAAAGTTTCTTCTGTTTCTGGTCCAAAGTTTCCAAGATATACAACTAATGCATTACATCCTGCTTCACGCAGTTCTTTTAATGCCTGTTTCATATCCATTTCATTTTCTACAACTGTTGGACATTCGTAGATTTCACCTTTATAAGCTGCTGCTACTGCTTTTCTTCTGTTTTCGGACAGAGATTTTGGGAAACAGTTACGGCTTACTGCTACAATACCTAATTTTGCCTGTGGCATATTTGATAAATTCATTTTATTTTCCTCCTGAAAAATGAAACTAAAAATTTGATTTTATATTTCTTATTTTACGGAAAGATTTTCTCCAATCAATCCTTCAAAAGCGCCCTGGATTTTTGCATCTTTATGTGCGATGAGCCATTTATTTTTTGCAAAAAGCAGTTTGTCTTCTGCTGTATTGTTCTGTGGTGCCGGTGCATCTTCGTTTGTTCCTTTCGGAAGAATGACTGCTGTACAGAACTTATTTTCATTTACATTACATGGTGCATAGTGAAGGGTGGTTGCATATACTTCCACGACCGTTCCTGCCGGAACAAGAAATGCTTCCATCTTCTCTGTCTGATATGTACCATCAGCTTCAATGTCCTGCTCTTTTCCAAGAATCAGGATTAAATCTGTTAATGCTACATTGACTTCACTATCTCTGTGGTATTCCACTGCATTCAACAGATAATTGCTTCCATTACAATAACCTACCTGAATCGGCATTCCTCCAAAAAGACTGTAAGCAATCTTTTCTACGCTTGGACAGGCTTCAAGGGCTTCATCTGAAGCAACATAAATAACATCATCCGGCTTTGGTGTTTTCTCAAGTGCAGCCAGAAGATCGCTTACGTTAAGTCCTGTTACGACTTTTCCGTATGGAGCAAATGCTTTGTCCATGACATTTAAAATTTCCATGGGACGTTACCTCCTTCTTAATTAGTTTAGTCATTAAACTATATACTTATGCTACCATCGAATGTAAAAAAAATCAAGTCGTTTTTTGCTTTTTTTATAAAAAAATTCTACTTGCAATTTTGCAAGCAGAATTTTAAATTTTTATCTTACTATATTTTATTTTACTATAACATCTGTACCCAGATATTGATTTGAAATTTCTGAAAGTGTTCCATCCTCTTTTAACGGCTCTAATGCCTGTTTTTCGATTGCCTGGATTAATCCATTATTTTTCTTACCAAAGATAGCAATTTTGGTATTTTTCGGCTTTTCAGTTAACTCATCTTCTATCGCACTGACATCTGCATAAGCATTTGTTGCTTCATATTTTTCACAATTTTCTTCTGTCATGCCAACACTTGAAATCACACAATCATAAATGTCTGCATCTAATGATTTTAATAAATTTTTCTGGGTAGTATCGATAATTTCAAGTTTTAATCCAAGTTTTTCTGCTACCTGTTCTGCTACCTTTGCCTCAAATCCATCCGGTCTTGCGGTATCGGTATTTAAATAACTCATCGGAGAATCATTTAAATTCATTCCGACTTTTAAGACACCTTTTTCTATAGTAGAAATACTTCCATCAGAAGATGTCTTTCCCACACCACAACCTGACAGAGAAATTATCATTAAAACAGCGGCTAACGCTACTGCTCCCAGTTTTCTTCTTATGTTTTTCACATTTTTTACCTCACTTTTTGTTTTTGTTAACGCATACATTCCATTTTGCTAACACTACGATATCATGCTCCCTCTTCTTTGTCAAATATGTGCCTTCGGTTCTTGCAAAAGGATTTTGCTAATGGTATGATAGAGCTAAAAGAAAAACTGGAAGGAGTCATTGAATTATTATGGCAAATTCTTGGAATGGAAAACCTTACTATTCATTCGATGCAATGCTAAAGGAACGATTTTCCACCAAAGTTTATAAAGTAGCATTAAATGGAGGAATGAGCTGTCCAAACCGTGACGGTACACTCGGAAACGGAGGCTGTATTTTCTGCAGTGCCGGAGGTTCCGGCGACTTTGCCGGAAATTCCCGTGACAGCATCACCACCCAAATTAAGATTCAGGCTGACCGCCTTAGAGAAAAACGTGGGGCAAAAAAATTTATTGCCTATTTTCAAGCGTACACAAACACCTACGCTCCCGTTGACTATCTGGAAAAAATTTTTACAGAGGCACTTTCTTATCCCGATGTTGTCGCAATTTCTATCGGCACACGCCCCGATTGCCTTGGAGACGATGTCATTGCACTTCTAAAACGTTTGAATCAGATAAAGCCTGTCTGGGTTGAACTTGGTCTTCAAACCATGCATGAAGAAACTGCTCGCTACATTCGCAGAGGCTACTCACTCTCCTGTTTTGAAACAGCAGTAAAAAATTTAAAAGACGCAGGGCTTGAAGTCATTGTGCATACCATTCTTGGACTGCCAGGCGAATCAAAAGAAGATATTTTAGAAACGATTGATTATTTAAATCACAAAGACATTCAGGGAATTAAACTTCAGCTTCTGCATGTTTTAAAAGGAACCGATTTAGCTTCTGATTATCTGGATGGTAAATTTAAAGTCTACTCCATGGAAGAATATATTGATTTGGTCATCAGCTGCCTCGAACGCCTTTCACCAGACATCGTTGTCCATCGCGTAACAGGAGACGGTCCAAAAGCACTTTTAATCGCCCCTTTATGGAGCAGCGCAAAAAAAACAGTATTAAACACCCTTCATCATGAGTGTAAAATCCGAAACACCTGGCAGGGCAGACTGTTTCATGAAACCTGAAAACCTATCACAAATGTACTCTTGGATTTTTTCTGTAACTATCATAAAAGATTTCAAGAGAACATTACATTTAAAAGGAGGACTCTCATGGGAGAATCACTTACTTTATATAAACTTATTGTACTCTATATGCTGGAAAAGGTAGATTTTCCACTAACCAACGCACAGATTTCCGGATTTATTCTTGATAAAGGATATACTACCTATTTCCATTTACAGCAGGCACTTTCAGAGTTAACCGAATCCGAGTTAATCCACTGCGAAACTATCCGAAATTCTTCTTATTTCTCAATTACAAAATCCGGAGAACAGACACTTGAGTATTTCGGAAAAGAAATTCCTAAAGAAATCAAAGGAGAAATTGCTGAATTTTTCAAAAATAATGCAATGGAAATCAAGGAAGAACTTTCAACCTTTGCCAATTATTACAGAGGAGAAAAAGAAGGTTATCAGGTTCGATGCAGCGCAAAAGAAAAAGAAGTACCGCTTATTGAATTAACTATGACCGTTCCGACAAAAGCTGCCGCTGAAGCCGTGTGTGCTTCCTGGCAGACAAAAAATAAAGCCGTATATGAAAAACTGCTGGACATGCTCATGTAGCATGCTCAGCAATTTTTTTTAAATGTTCCTGTATCTGTTTTTCATATCCGTTTTCACTTGGATGATAAAATTTCGTCCCCTCTATCTCAGATGGAAGATACTGCTGTTTTACATAATGATTCGGATAATCATGTGCATACTTATATCCAATTCCACGTCCAAAATTTGACGCTCCTTTATAATGTGCATCCTGAAGATGCGGAGGAACGGTTGTTTTTACCTGTTTTACATTTTCCATTGCATCAAAAACTGCCATATATGCCGCATTGCTCTTTGGCGCACACGCTACATATAAAACTGCCTGCGATAAAATAATCTGAGCTTCCGGCATACCAACCCGCTCTACTGCCTGAGCTGCCGAAACTGCAACTTGAAGTGCCTGTGGATCTGCATTTCCTACATCTTCTGAAGCACAAATCATAATTCTTCTTGCAATAAATTTAATGTCCTCACCGGCATAAAGCATCTTTGCCAGATAATAAACTGCTGCATCAGGATCAGAACCTCTCATACTTTTGATAAATGCCGAAATCGTATCGTAATGATTGTCTCCGGTTTTATCATAACGCACTACTCGTTTCTGAATACATTCAGAGGCAACTTCTAATGTAATATGTATCTTTCCATCTTCACTTTTTTCGGTTGTAAGAATGGCAAGCTCTAATGCATTTAAAGCTGCTCTTGCATCTCCGCCTGCAATATCCGAAAGGAATTCTCTTGCATCGTCATCCAATACCGCACCATAAGCACCCATTCCTTTTTCGGTATCTGATACCGCCCTTAAAAGCAGCTTATCAATATCTTTCTTTTCAAGTGACTTTAATTCAAACACAATCGAGCGTGAAATCAGCGCACTGTTTACTTCAAAATACGGATTTTCCGTAGTTGCCCCGATTAAAACCAGCGTTCCATCCTCTACAAACGGAAGCAGATAATCCTGCTGCCCTTTATTAAACCGATGAATCTCATCTACAAATAAAATCGTCTTTTTTCCGTACATTCCAAGATAATCCTGTGCCGTTTTTACGACTTCTTCCATGTCTTTCTTTCCGGCAACCGTCGCATTCATCTGACAAAATCTTGCACTTGTTGTATTTGCAATCACCTTTGCAAGTGTTGTCTTTCCGGTTCCCGGAGGTCCGTAAAAAATAATACTACTCAGTTTATCTGCCTTAATCGCACGATAAAGCAGTTTTCCCTTTCCAATAATATGTTCCTGACCTACCACCTCTTCTAAAGAAACCGGTCTCATCCTTGAAGCAAGCGGAGATTCGTTTTCTAAAGTCTGTTCTTTCATATAATCAAATAAATCCATAACCTTCTCCATTTCGTAAAATACATTTTTTAAAATACGTTTTCTATATAGTTCGTGAACTACTCGGCTACAAGCAACCGAGCTTCTTGCTTAAATTTATTCCAAAAGCAGTTCATCTACCGTAACAAATTCATAGTTTTCTTTTTCAAGCGTATCAATAATCTGAAATGCAGCCTGAACGGAAGTTTCAAAAATATCATGCATTAAAATAATATCACCTTCTTTCACATCTTTCACTACCCTTTTTACGATTTTTTCTGTATTTTGCAGTTTCCAGTCAAGAGAATCAACATTCCAGAAAACAGGAAGCATGGTCACACAAAAATCCATATTTTTCTTCCACTCTCCAAACGGGGGACGCACAAATGAAGGGCAGACTCCGGTTGTCTCATAAATTTTATTACAGCCCTTTAATATTTCCTCTTTCGCTTTCGATTCTGAAAGTTTATTTAACTGCACATGGTTATAAGTATGACTTCCGATTAAATGTCCTTCTTCTGCCATCCGTTTTACAATCTCTTCATTTCCTTCGATATTATTTCCAATCAGAAAAAAAGTTGCCATGACTTTTCGCTTTTTTAGACCATCTAAGAGTTCTTCTGTATAAACCGGATGGGGTCCGTCATCAAAGGTCAGTGCAATTTTCGGATGTTCCTCATCTGAAAGTGCTCCAAATACAGATTGTTCTTTTTTATCAAAGTCTCCATCTAAATCTGCCACGGCGATTAGCATAAAAAATAAAATCGTAATACCGGCTAATCCTTTTATTCGCTTCATTCTTTTCTATCCAAATTCTCAGTTTTACTTGTTATAACAATATATTCAGAAAAAGCCGGATACTTCCAAAAAAGTATCCAGCTTTCTAAAACTTACATTTTTACAATTTTTTATTTGTAAAGCGGACATTCGCAATCCGTTCCGCACACTTGAAACGGGGGAATGCTTATCTGCAGTAAAGCGGACATTCGCAATCCGCTTCGCTACTTGCTCATGAACGCAGTCGCTTCGCGTTCTGTCAGTGGGAGCTTCCAACTCCCACTGACAGAAGCATCCCCCCTCAACCGCCGCTTAGTGCTCTGAGCACTTGAAGCAGGGGAATGCTTATCTGCGTTCAAATGCATCTACAAGTTCCTGGCCGTCATCATATCCGGCTTTCTTTAATTCTTCTACAAACCATTCGTCAATGCCATCTACCGCTTTTTTGAAGGACTCTACATCAAGTTCTTCATTTTTCAGTACTTCTACACCATTTTCATTTTGCCAGCGGGAGAGAATTTCGTCATCTCCTGCACGGTTGATTTCACGTTCATACTGTACTGCTTTCTGTCCGACTTCATCGACTACTTCCTGCTGTTCTGGTGTCAGTGCATCATAAACACCCTGATTGATTCCAAAGAACAGACAGTCATAGTTTGCATTCCACAGTGAACAATATTTCTGTACTTCCTGCACGCTCGCAGCATCAATTGCCGGAAGTGGATTTTCCTGACCTTCCACCGTATTCTGCTGAAGTGCGGTATAAGTTTCGGACCAGTTCATGTTCGTTGCATCTGCGCCCCATCTCTTATAACATTCCATCAACAGGTTGGAACCTGCTACACGGATTTTTAGATTTTTCATGTCGTCTACAGAAGTTACCGGTCTGACAGAGTTTGTCAACTGTCTGAATCCATTTTCTGCAATTCCCATACAATGAATATCATAATCTTCAAGAATAGATTTTAACTTTTCTCCGGCTTCCCCATCGAGTTTTGCGTCAGCATCTTCTACGGAATCAAATAAGAATGGAAGAGATACCACATTAAATCTCGGGTCAAATGCAGAGTAAATTAAGTTTGAATGTAAGGAAATCTGTACCGGGTCTCCATTCATAAGTGCCTGAATTCCCTCTGACTGGTTTCCGTTTGTCAACTGGTCTGCTGCATACACATTTACCTTAATCTTGCCGCCTGTCGCCTGCTCCATCATTTCGCCAAATTTCTGTCCGGCCTGTGCCCAGGTACTGGTTTCTGTGGTAGAGCATGCAAAGTTCCAGGTCTGTTCTTTCCAGTCTAAGTCACTTCTGTCCTCTACTTCATAATTTCCTGCACTGCTTTTTGCAGTAAATACATTAATTAAATCTTTTACTTCTGCCTCGTCAAATCCTTCTGCAACCAGCTGTTCTTCATACCACTGCGGAATGTCCGCAACTGCATCTTTGAAAGAACCAATGTCAAGGTCTTCGTACTCTGTGATTTCCACACCGTTTTCTTTTGACCAGCGGGATTTGATTTCATCGTCACCGGAACGGTTGATATCACGTTCAAAATCAACTGCTTTTTTACCTGCTTCATCAACTACAGCCTGCTGCTCCGGTGTCAGTGCATCGTAGATATCCTGGTTGATGCAGAAGAACAGACAGTCATAGTTTGCATTCCACATAGAGCAGTATTTCTGCACTTCCTGTACACTTGCAGCATCAATTGCCGGAAGTGGATTTTCCTGACCTTCTACTGTATTCTGCTGAAGTGCTGTATAAGTTTCAGACCAGTTCATGTTGGTCGCATCTGCGCCCCATCTCTTGTAACATTCCATTAACAGGTTAGAGCCTGCTACACGGATTTTTAAGTTTTTCATATCATCTACGGAAGTTACCGGTCTGACAGAGTTTGTCAGCTGTCTGAATCCGTTTTCTGCCATACCCATGCAGTGAAGTCCGTACTCAGATAAGATTTCATCTAATTTCTGTCCTGCTTCGCCATCCAGTTTCGCATCGGCATCTTCTACCGAATCAAAAATAAATGGTAAAGATACAACATTAAATCTTGCATCAAATGCAGAATAAATCAGGTTTGAATGCATAGAAATCTGTACCGGGTCTCCATTCATAAGTGCCTGAATACCTTCTGACTGATTTCCGTTTGTCAACTGGTCTGCTGCATATACATTTACTTTTACTTTACCGCCGGTTGCCTGTTCCATTAATTTTCCAAACTGTTCTCCAGCCTGTGCCCAGGTACTGGTTTCGGTGGTAGAACATGCAAAGTTCCAGGTCTGTTCTTCCCAGCCAAGGTCACTGTAATCATCAATCTGATTATAGTCATCATCAGACTGGCTCTCTTCTGCCTCAGAATCATCTGCTGCAAGTTTCGATGTTCCTGTATAAGAACTTCCTGCGAAGAGTTTTGGCAGACAAGTAGAAATCTGCGGAATATAAGTCACCATCAAAAGGACAACTACGCAGGCTGCAATCATCGGGAGCACCGCTTTGGAAATTTCCTGAAGGGTAACTTCCAGTCCTTTTTTGATTTTGACACTGATTGCAACAAATAAATTAACACCTACCGGAGGAGTAACCTGTCCGATTGCAAGGTTGACCGTTGCAACAATACCAAAGGCGACTAAATCATATCCAAGTGCTTTGCAAACCGGAAGCATAATCGGAATAAAAATATACATTGCAGAGTTTGCATCGATAAAGCATCCTGCAATTAAGAAGATTACATTTACAATTAAAAGAAACGTAAACTGATTATGTGCTACACTGGAGAGCAGACTTGACGCTGCCTGCGAAATACCAAATTTGGTACATACAAATGAAAACAAAGAAGCACATGCTACGATCAGCATGATACCACCGGTTGTCTTTGCAGACTCTACAAAGATATCTACCAGATCTTTAAATTTTACTTCACGGTAGATTACCATACCAACAAACAGACCATAAACTACGGATACCGCTGCTGCTTCTGTCGGAGTAAAGATTCCTCCATAGATTCCGCCAAGAATAATAATTGGCATTAAGAATCCCCAGAATGCATCAGCAAACGCTTTTCCACGCTCTCCCCAACTTGCTTTTTTGGTTGTCGGCTGGATTCCTTTTTTACGCACTTCAATCATAATTACAACAATCAGTGCCAGACCCATTAAGACACCCGGAATAATTCCGCCTGCAAACATATCCGCAATGGATACACCTGTAATAGAGGCATAAACTACGAATGCAATACTTGGCGGAATGACAATTGCGATAGAACTTGAAGTTGCCATCATTGCCGTTGAGAATGGAGCAGAAAATCCTCCTTCTTCTACCATTGCCGGAATTAAGACTGCACCAAGCGCAGCTACGGTTGCCGGACCGGAACCTGAAATTGCGCCAAAGAAGCAGGCTACGATAACACATACAATCGCAATACCACCTCTTCTGTGTCCTACACAGGTATTTACAAATTTAATCAGACGTTTTGAAATTCCGGCTTTTGCCATGATATTTCCGGATAATACGAAAAATGGAATGGCAAGCAATAAGAATTTACTGATTCCGGAATACATATTTGTTGCTACAATTGTTAAAGAAGTTCCCGAATATAAGATTGCACATACGGAAGAAAGTCCAAGGCAAATCGCAATCGGCACATTTAAGATTAAGAATACAAAAAATGATAAGAATAAAACCGCACTAATCACTTATGCCTCCTCCTTTCTCTTTGCAAATTTAAAGTCTGTACAAAAATCGATGCAGTATTCAATAAAATGAAGAATCATGCAGCCTGCACCAATCGGTACAAAGGACCAGAAAATCCATTCCGGCCAATTTAATACGAATGTACGTTTTCCATTTGCAAGCTGTGTCAGTACCTTATCCATTCCGTAATAGAACAGTATCATTGTAAAAATTACAGATAATACAGTCACTAAAATTGCAATTGGTTTTTTTGTTTTTTTCGGCAGTCGTTCTGTTACCAGATTTAAACTGACAAGCTCTCCCTCTCGGCATGCAAGAGCTGCTGCCAGTAAGGTAATCAGAACGAAAACTGCTACCACCAGTTCTTCTGTAAAAGACCAGGAACGGTGGATGACTTTTCTTGAAAATACATTTCCAACTGTGAGAACCAGAATCAAAATCGTTGATACAACTAAAATCAATTTTTCGATACCGGCAAGCACATCCATGATTTTCTTGTAGGTTTTCATCTTTTTTTCCTCCTCTTGACTTAAAACCTGAAGAAGTATAAATCTCAAACACATTTGCACGTGCTGCGCGTACACAAAAGGCGAAAAAAAAGAATCCTACCTACAGGATTCACTGCCTGTTTCTAAATTTATACATTCTTCTCGAACATTTTACTTCTTTTTTATATTTCCGTCAATAGTATTTAAAAAAAGACAGGAAATGAAATTCAAAAATTTCATCTCCTGCCTGATTTCTCACTTCTAATTTTAATTAAGCAAGTTTAGATTTTGCAAGTTCTGCTAATGTAGCAAATCCTTCTGCATCGTTGATAGCCATGTCAGCTAAAACTTTTCTGTTTAAGTCAACGTTAGCCAGTTTTAATCCATACATAAATTTGCTGTAGGACAGACCATTCATTCTTGCTGCTGCGTTGATACGAGCGATCCATAACTGTCTGAACTGACGTTTTTTCTGTTTTCTTCCGGCATAAGCACTTGTCAGAGCTCTCATTACAGACTGTTTTGCAACTCTGTACTGTTTAGAACGAGCACCTCTGTATCCTTTTGCCATTTTTAATACTCTATTGTGTTTTTTCTTTGCGTTTAATCCGCCTTTGATTCTTGCCATTTCTTAATTTCCTCCTGTTTTAAAACGAATATCGAATTAGATGTACGGTAAAATCTTCTTCATGTTCTTTACATTAGTAGCATCTGTAATAGCTGCTTTTCTCAGGTTTCTCTTTCTCTTCTGAGATTTCTTTGTTAAGATATGGCTCTTATAAGCTTTATTTCTTTTTAATAATCCTGTACCTGTTTTTTTGAAGCGCTTTGCAGCTGCTTTTGTTGTTTTCATTTTTGGCATGATTGTATCCTCCTTAAAACTCTTTTAATGAACGTCTAGCGTTTTTCTGTCAAAAACATGGTCATGCTGCGTCCCTCTACCTTCGGTGCTTTTTCGACAACCGCAATATCAGATAAGGACTGTGCAAACTCATCTAAGATGTGTTTACTGCTCTGCATATGTGCCATTTCTCTACCTCTGAAACGAAGTGTTACTTTTACTTTATTTCCTTTGGTAAGGAATTTTCTGGCATTGTTGACCTTGGTGTTTAAATCGTTTTCTTCAATATTTGGAGACAAACGCACTTCCTTAACCTCGATGGTTTTCTGTTTCTTTTTAGCTTCCTTTTCTTTTCTCGCTAATTCGTACTTATACTTACCATAATCAATAATTTTACAAACTGGCGGTTTTGCTGTAGGAGCAACCTTTACCAGGTCTAATCCTGCTTCCTGAGCATGTTTCTGCGCATCTCTGGCAGACATAATACCAAGCTGTTCTCCATTTGCGCCAATGAGACGGACCTCTCTGTCTCTGATTTGTTCATTAATCATTAATTCGCTAATTGTTGTGCACCTCCATAATATTGATAAAACACTCATCTGACTTTTTTGTCAGCCACCTACCTCATAACATTCTGAAAAAAATAAGAAAGAATTTCCTATGAAATAAATAAAAAGTGGACAGCATAAGCTCTCCACAACATATTCCCATAAAGAAAACGCAAAAGCGCATCAATTATTTCAAATATGAACCATAGTCACTTACTCGTGCTAAGGTGAGAGCAATTACTCTGCTTTCTTTTTCTTCAGACTGTATTACGATATCATAAATAAACTGCAATGTCAAGGGGTTTATGTAAAAAGAATCCCGTTTCCCGGGATTCTTTATTCGTAACTTAATTCAGCTCAAAGCTTCCGCATTTTGTTTCATCACAATGACAGGCACTTGCACCTGTAATTGTAATTTTATCTGCACTGCATTTCTCCTGATTGTTAAATGTACACTGGCAGGCTTTGCAGTCTACGTTAATTGTTTTACATCCACATTCTCCGCCAATACTGTTCATCGCACTTCCGCTTCGTTCCACAAAACTGCTGCAACAGGTTTCGTCTGCGACTTTTGCATTGCTTCCATCTACTACGATATCTCCTTTAGAACAGTATTCCTCTTTGTTGTAAACACAAGTTCTTGCTGTACAATTTAATAATGGCATAATTATTTCCTCCTTAATCTTCATACCCTGAGAGTACGTTTACCAAGAACAGTATGTGTAGAAAGAAATTTTTTATGCATTAGTTTTTTATCTTTTACAGAACAGAAACTCAAACGACTTAACAAAACCCCTGTACTTAGTTGGGCTTCTTCTAAGTGCAGGGGCTTTTCAAAGGGGAGGATAAGTATTTCTACTTTTTCTTTTGTTCTTCCAAGAAGAGCGTCACGTATTTGTGCCTTCCCTCCGTGGACTACTTATAGTATGAGCAGTTTCTGTTAAAATATACAATGGGATTGACAAATAATTTAAAAAATACTAGGATGAAAGAAAAATTGGTTTCTTTTACCTAAGACTTCATAATAGAAATAAATTGAACCTTTTTATCCATTTCTTTTCCAATAATTCCAATTACTTTTCCCATAGTAAATGCGGCAAGAACTGTTCCAACACCCAATCCCATAATATGTCCAAGACATAAGAAAGTCATAAATCCGGTAATAAACAGGCAGGTAACATCAAAAGGAACTTTGATTTTGGAATACTCACGTTTTAAGATATCTGCAAGTTCTCTTGGAAACAGGTCTGTCGGAATAATCGGCATTTTGCAGCGGTTTGAAAGTGCGATTCCAAAGCAGATGATGAGATAACTTAAAACAAAATATACTACACGCAATGGAATCGTGTATGGAAGCTGGCTGACCCATGCCTGATGGATATCTACCATTTTTCCAAAGAAAAATCCTATAACAAAACTAAATAAGTATTCCGGAATAAATTTTTTCCGAAGTACCATTAAAGTTAAGATAAGCAGACTTTGAAAAAGGTAAGTCCAGGTTCCAAGAGTGAGTTTTGGAAATACTTCCGAAAAAGCATAAGGCACACTTGAAATGGCTGATATGCCTGAGCCAGAGTGAAGCATCAAAACGACGCCGAGGCTATTGATAATGACAATCACAATAAGAGTAAGTTCTCCACGGATTGTAAGTTTTGAATCATTCATTTCTCTTTCTTCCTTTTCATTTATTCATTTGCGCTTCTCATTATAGACCCGTTTTTTTTTGCTTGCAATGCATAATCTGCCTGGAAACTATAAAAAATATTGAAAAATCTGTGCATATCGTATATACTGTTACGTATAGGTGCTTTGCGCCCAAAATATGAATATTAAGTAAAAGGTGGTAAAATACATGGCATTATTACAGGAATGGAGAGAGATTGCATATTCTCAGGAAGCAGACAGGGCACAGCTTCAGAAATTCTGGACAAACTATTTCTTAATTGAAAAAGGAATTTATGAAAAACTTCTTGCAGACCCAACAAATGTAGAAAGAGGAACTGTAAAAGAACTTGCTGAAAAATTTGACGTAGATGTTATGACAATGGTTGGTTTCCTTGACGGAATCAATGACAGCTTAAAAGTACAGAATCCAATTGAAGAAATGGAAGAAGATACTGTAGTGAATCTCGGATTTGATACAGAAATGCTCTACAAAAACATGGTAGATGCAAAAGCAGACTGGCTGTACAATCTTCCTCAGTGGGATGAAATCTTCACAGAAGAAAAGAAAAAAGAATTATATGTAGAACAGAAAAAATCCGGTACAGTTGTAAAAGGACCGAAAATCGGACGTAACGATCCGTGTCCATGCGGAAGTGGTAAAAAATACAAACACTGCTGTGGAAAAAACAAATAATTATAAAAAAGTAGAAGGCGGAATTTTTCCGTCTTCTTTTTCTGTCAGAAAAAACTACTAACGAAAGTGAAAGGATTTTATTTATGAGAATATTATTTATTCTATTAGGAAGTTTTAGTATTCTTTATTTTATCGGAATTGTATTGTATGCAGGACTTTCTTCCTTATTTCCGTGTATCTGGGCAGCAGCAGGGCTTGTGTGTTATGCAATAGCAATTTTGTTACGATTAGAAACAACGCATCACTGGAATATTTTAAGTATATTTCCAAAACCTGTAAAAACAGTATGCCTTACTCTGGCGATTTTGATAGCCATTGCATTTTTGATAACAGAAGGTCTGATTTTTTCGGGAATGACTCAGAAACCATCTAAAAATCTGGACACGCTGATTGTATTAGGGGCACAGGTCAATGGAACGAAATTAAGTAATTCATTGAAGCTTCGCTTGAAGCGGGCAAAAGAATATCTCAATGAAAATCCAGAAACAATAGCAGTTGTCTCCGGTGGAAAAGGTTCAGGAGAAGCGATTTCCGAGGCAGAAGCAATGTATGAATATCTGGTTTCACAAGGAATCGATACGAGACGTCTGATAAAAGAAGACCGTTCTACTAATACAAATGAAAACCTAAAATATTCACTTGCACTTTTAGAAAAAGAATTAAATAAAAAGCCAGAAGAGCTACGAATTGGAATCGTAACCAACGGCTTTCACGTATTTCGAGGAACTTCGATTGGAAAAAAGATGGGATGCCGACAGATAGAAGGTGTTCCGGCAAAAAGTAACAAATTTTTACAGCTAAATTATCTGGTGCGGGAATGTCTGGGCATCTGGAAAGATAAACTGGTCGGAAATCTATAGCTGGATTTTCCGTTAGATCTACCCCAACCTACTGACGTCGGATGGGGTAGTTCAACCTAGTCTTTTTTTGACTGGCTTCTTCGTTCTCTTTCATAAAGCGGATCTGGCATCAAGATTGCATCCAGCAATTCTTTGGTATATTCTTCTTTCGGATTCAAAAAAATCTCTTCTGTTTTTCCCATCTCTACCACTTTTCCCTGATGCATTACCACAATTCGGTCACACAAATACCTCACTACGGACAAATCATGCGCAACAAATAAAAATGCACTGTTATGCGCTTTTTTTAGATGGGAAAACAAATTGATAATCTGTGCCTGAATTGATACATCCAGCGAAGCAACCGGCTCATCTGCCAAAATCAAGTCGGGCTTAAGAGAAATACTTCTGGCGATTGCCACACGCTGTCTCTGCCCACCGGACAATTCATCCGGATATTTTTCCATCACGTCTTGGTCTAAGCCTACATATTCTAATAACTCGCCTACTTCTTTTTGGATTTGCTTTTTTCCTTTCCAGATATGATTAACTACCGCCGGCTCTGCAATAATTTCTTCTATTTTCATTCTTGGATTTAAAGCGGCCGCAGAATCCTGAAAAATCACCTGCATATTTTGCCTTACGTCCTTTTTGTTCTGCGCAAATACCTTTTTATCAGAAATTTGACTTCCCTTAAACCAGATTTCCCCTTCTGTCGGCGGATACACGCCCATAATCGTTCTCAATACCGTTGACTTTCCACAGCCTGACTCTCCTACCAATCCAAGGACTTCTCCTTCTTTTATATTAAAACTCACCCCATCGACTGCTTTCACAGTATAACCCTTGATTGGCTCGAAGTACTGTTTTAGATTTTTGACTTCTAAAATATTCTCTTTATCCATTTACTATGACTCTCTCTCCCTGATAATGTTTCAAAATTTGAGGTCTGGCTATTTTAGGAGCTCTCTTATCTAACAACCAGGTTGCGGCATAGTGTGTCGGCGTAATCTCAAACATTGGAGGCATCTCTTTATAATCAATTTCCATCGCATATGGATTTCTTCTGGCAAAGGCATCTCCTGCCGGCGGATGCAACAGCGAAGGCGGCATTCCTGTGATGCACTTTAATTGCTCTCCTCTCTTTGCAAGAGACGGAAGTGAAGATAATAAACCCCAGGTATAAGGATGCTGCGGATTATAAAAAACTTCTTCAGCTTTGCCAATCTCTACGATTTTTCCGGCATACATAACCGCTACCCGGTCTGCAATTTTAGCTGCGACGCTCAGATCATGCGTAATAAAGATAATCGACAAACCCAACTCTTCTTTTAAATCCAACAACAAATTTAAGATTTTTGATTGCACAGTTACATCCAATGCCGTGGTCGGCTCATCTGCAAACAGCAATTTAGGTTTTAGTGCAAGTGCAATGGCAAGCACACACCTTTGGCGCATGCCGCCGGAAAAATAGTGCGGCTGAAGCCGATAGCGTTGCGCTGCATCTTCAATTCCAACCAACTGCAACATTTCAATTGCTCTTTGCTTTGCTTCTTCACGACTTACTTTTTCATGCTGCAAAATTGCTTCTGTAATTTGTACTCCAACCGGTATCGTCGGATTCAATGTCATCATTGGATCCTGGAATACCATTGACAGCGTAGTTCCTCTTAAGCGCTGCATCTCTTTTTCTTTGTAATTTGTGATATCGGTGCCTTCCACCAAAATCTGACCACTTTTAATTCTGGAGTTTCGTGGAAGCAGTTTTAGAACAGACTGACTCATAACGGTTTTTCCACAGCCTGACTCTCCTACAACTGCAAGGACTTCTCCCTTTTTTACGGAAAAAGTAACATCTCTGACTGCTTCCACCTCTCCTTTTTTGGTATCAAAACTTACGGACAAGTTTTTTACTTCTAATACTGTTTCCACGCTTTTGTCTCCTATCTGCTGATTGTCCAGTCCTCAATATTCCACATAACACCGACTGCATGATGACCTAATGTTCTGGCAGTATCTAAGCCTTCTACTCCTTTTATGGATACATAATTTCCGTCCAGATAAGCAATCAGAATCTGTCCCGGATTTTCTGCATAAGCCACCTCAAATTTATGATAAGCATCTTTTCGCTCTTCTTCGCTCTTTGCATGGCGGCCTTCTTTTAAGAATTCATCTACTTTTTCATCGGAATATCTCATTGTATTTTCACTTGCATCGGTTACAAACTGTTTGTATAATCCATCTGCATCAAACGGAGTTGCATATCCGGCTAAGAATCCATTATATCCGGATTCCCAATCAAACTTTGTAACTAACTGTACTTTTAATTCAACTCCGGCTTTTTTCAGCTGCTGTGAAACAATATTTTCAATGTCTACACGTTCTTCTTCGTAATCACGTACCTGAATAGAGAAGGAGAATTTCTGTCCGTTTCTTTCATAAATTCCATCATCGCCTTTTTTCCAGCCCAGTTTATCCATTTCTTCAGCAAATTTATCCAAGTCATAACTGTAAATATCTGCTTCTTCATTGCCACCATATGAATTAATCTGGATTGGACTATACGCAACAAAGCCATGGCCGTTTAAAACGCTGTCTACGATTGCCTGTTTATCAATTGCATAATTTAAAACACCAACGGAATCTTTATTTTCTTTCCAGAAATCGGTTCTAAAGTCACACGCAACAGAACGGTAATCCGCAGTTTTAAAGTCATAGTTTGTATACGCATCATTATCACGGAATTCATCTGCATATTTTGCATTTAACCATGCCAAGTCTGCTTCTCCGGACTGAAGCATTGTCGCCTTTGTACTTTCTACCGATACAGTTTTGTAAATCAGGCGATCAATGTTCGGTACTTTGTCATAGTACTCGTCATTCTTTTCCAGAGTTATGCTTCCGCCAGCTGTATCCCAAGAAACAAATTTATATCTGCCTGTACCTACCGGCTTCTGGTTAAAACTTGTAGTATTGATATCTTCTCCTTTTAATAAATGCTCCGGTAAGATACCAATTGTGAAATTATCAAGCATCGCAGCATTATAATCCGCCATCACGATTTTTACAGTCAAATCATCTTCGGCTGTAACTTCTTTAATATCTTCATAGTTACTTGTAATGCTTGCGGTCAGACTTTCATCTTTTGTCAATAAATCATAAGTAAAGACCACATCTTTTGCTGTAAAGTCTTTTCCATCATGCCATTTCACTCCGTCTCTTAAATGAAATGTATATGTCATGTTAGCTTCGTCATATTCATAGCTTTCCGCCAAATCTTCAATCGGCGCACCTTTTTCATCGTATTTCATTAATCCTGAGAAAATAATACTCGGAAGTTCATCATGATTATTTAAAATCGGATTGATTGTATCTTCAGACTCTCCGGCGTAAACCAGCGTGTTGGATAAATCAGAATCTTCTTTTTTTGTTTCCTGTGCAACCTCATTTTTTTCTTCTGTCTGACTTCCACAGCCACTCAGCATACCTGCTGTCATCATGACTGCCATGACAAGCCCCACTACTTTTCTTTTCATTTTTTATTTTCCTCCTTCTTTCTATCGAAACAGATTTCCTATAAATGACTTGGTTTTCTGTTTACTTCTTTTCTAAAATAATTCGCCACATTTGTAATACAAATTAAAGTGACAATCAAAAATGCACCGGGTATTACAATCACCCACCAGGTATTTAACAACAGCGCTTTATTTGCCAGTGAGAGCATACTGCCCCAGGAAACCACATCAACCGGAAGCCCCAAGCCTAAAAAACTCAGGGTAGATTCCATTGACATACTGGTACTGATACTCGACACAACCACAAACATAATGGTAGATACAAAGTTTGGAATCAAATGTTTTCCCATCACATGGAAAAAATTTCCGCCCATACATCTTGCTGCAAGTACATAATCACTGGAACGAATCTGGCGCACCTCGCTTCTTACAATACGTGCCAAGCCAAACCAGCTTGTTATACCAATTACAATGGATATTTTTACAATATTTTGTTCTCCGGTAATTGCAACCAAGAGAAGCACCAATAATAATGATGGAATGCTATTTAAAAGTTCTGCAAAGCGCATCATGACCGCATCCACTTTTTCATTGCACATCCCACTGATACAACCATAAGTCACACCAATTACTGTGATAATACACATACTTAAGAGTCCAATTAAAATCGAAGCGCGCCCTCCATACCAAATCATAGAATAAATATCACGCCCTAACGAATCGGTTCCAAAATAAAATTCTGCATTGGGTGCCTCATTCAGATTTTGGAGATAAAAATCACTCGGATCATGATTATAAAACTTTTCTGCAAAGAGGCAGCCTCCAATAATCAGAATCAAAATAAGAATGGAAAGAATCGGTTTTCCTCTTAATTTTTCTACCACTCGCTGCTTCTGGACGCTTTTTTCTTCTGCTTTATAATCCGTTCCCACTATTTTAAATTCTGTATGTTCTAATTCCAAGATGACACCTCCATGCTCTTCATTCTAGGGTCAATCACTTCATTGATTAATTGTGCAATGATACTGCTTAAAATAACAAAAACTCCTGTAATTAAAACCAACAACATCAGCAAGTTATAATCATGATATTTTGCACTCTCAACAGATAACGCTCCAAGCCCCGGATAATTAAACACAGATTCTGCAATATAAGTACCACTCAATACATGTGGAATAGAAATCGCCATAATGCTGACAATCGTAGGCGCCACATTTCTAAGGCAATGTTTCCACAAAACTTTATTCTTTCCGATTCCTTTCATGCGTGCAAGCAATACATAATCTTTTCGCACTTCATCTAACAGCTTATTTCTTATCATGTAAGCGTAATACCAGAGATGACTCAAAATCATAACTGTAAGCGGAAGAATCATGTGTAAAATCCGATTCCCGACGTCTCCGGCCATTCCGATATCATAGGCACCGCTACTTGGAAGAATTTTTAAATTCACACTAAAAATCAATACCAGCACAACTCCTAGCCAAAATGGGGGAATATAATACGCCGCAGTTCCAACTTTACAAATCACATGGTCAATCCAGGTATCTTCAAAACGAGCACACAACATTGCAAACAAGATTGCAAGGATAAAGACCAAAACGTAAGCGGTTCCACCTAAAATCAAGGTATTTCCGATTAACGGTTTTACCACTTCCAGCGCTGGCATCTTGTATTTTAACGAAATACCAAACTCTCCATGAAATACATTTTGCAGCCAGCGCACATATTGAATATATACCGGTCCATCCAGCCCTAATCGTACTCTCGCCGCATGTTGTTCTTCTATGGTCATTGATTCCATCGAATCGCCATAAAAAGACTGTAGCGGATCTCCAGGAGCCATACGTGCAAAATAAAACACAATGATGGAAAGCAAAAGCATCGCACCCAGAAAACCGAACAGTCTTTTGATGATTTTTATTACGATTTGATTCTTTTTCACTTTTTTCTCCCTCGGTTCTTTCTTTTTCCTGTTCATTATAGCTAACTTTATTACACTTCGTAAGCCCCCTGCGCGGATATAATTTTCCTTTAATTTTTTCTTGTTTTTACACTACTTCGCTACTATGCCAGAACCCTATCCGGGGGATATTTTTTATAATTTTGTACAAAAAAAAGCAGGTTCACAAAGAACCTGCCCTTTTGCATTGATTAAGCTAACCGTCAAGTGGATATTCGCAATTCGCTTCGCTACTTGCTCATAACCAAATAGCTGCTACGCAGCTTATCAGAAGGGGCTTGCCCCCTCCTGATACAAGCAAGTCCCCACCCCTGCTTATTGCTTTTCGCAATTGAAGCAGGGGACTTACTTGATTTGGTTAAACTAATTTTTTACCTGTCAGCATCTCATATCCCTGAAGATATTTTTCAATTGTTTTATCCACGATATCCTGTGGAAGTGTCCAGTTATTATCCGGATTTGCTCTTAACCAGTCACGTGCGAACTGTTTATCAAAAGACGGCTGTCCATGTCCCGGTTCATAGCCTTCTGCCGGCCAGAAACGTGAACTGTCTGGTGTCAGCATTTCGTCTCCGATTACAATGTTTCCATTTTCATCGAGTCCGAATTCAAATTTTGTATCTGCAATAATAATACCTTTGCTCAGTGCGTATTCTGCACATTTTTTGTACAGTGCAATGGTGTAATCACGAAGTTTCTGAGCGTATTCTTCGCCTTTTCCCGGGAAGTATTTTTCCAGATGAACAATACTTTCTTCATAGGAAATATTTTCATCATGGTCTCCAATCTCAGCTTTTGTAGATGGTGTATAGATTGGTTCCGGTAATTTGTCGGATTCTTTTAAGCCTTCCGGAAGTTCAATTCCGCATACTTTACCTGTTTCCTGATAGCTTGCCCATCCACTTCCTGTAATGTAACCACGTACAATACATTCAATAGGAAGCATTTCCAGTTTACGGCACATCATACTATTTCCATCAAATTTGTCCTGCTGGAAAAATTCCGGCATATCTTTTACATCTACAGAAATCATATGGTTTGGAAGAATGTCCTCTGTTAAGTCAAACCAAAATTTGGACATCTGTGTCAGAACGGTTCCTTTTTTTGTAACTTCATTTTTTAAAATCACATCAAAACAACTGATTCTGTCGGTTGCTACCATGATCAGACTGTCACCGTTGTCATAAATTTCACGTACTTTACCTTCTTTGATTGGTTTCAATTCCTGCATTTTTTCGCACCTCAATATTATTATATTCTTTTATTTCGTTGCTCCCCGCTGTTACTGCGGTTGCAATAACAGTACCACCATTTGTAGTTTTTTGTCAAGTTTTAGAGGCTTTCTTTTACCAAAACATGGATTTCAGAATGTAAATCCCATTTTCTCTATTGTCCAGTCTTTCGTGTTCACCAAATTTACACACTTTTACCTTATTTTCATCACAGAATCTCGACATTTTCGTCACACTCTTCCTGTATTCTTAGAAGCATCAAAGGGAACAACAAGGAGGAATTGATGATGTTAAACAATTACGATTTTAATCATACAGAAAATAATAATGAAATGGAAAATGAAACCAATACTTATCAGCCACTGACACCATCCGGCAGTCATAATAACAATAAAAAGAATCCAAAAAATTCTAAGAAACTTGCAAAAAAAATCGGTGCTATCACTCTAAGTGCTGTTTTATTTGGTTCTGTTGCTGCCGGTTCTTTTCAGGCTGTTAATTATTTTTCACCATTTTCAAAAACAACAGGCAGCTCCGGTTCAACTGCATCAAACAACAGTTCAAGCACCAGTTTATTAAAAACAACTGCTGTTTCAGGAAGTTCAAACACCGGCAGTTTAGATGTCTCTGATATCACAACATCTGCAATGCCATCTATTGTAGCAATCACAAATAAATCTGTTCAGGAAGTCCAGGATTACTTCAGCCAATTCGGATTTGGCGGTCAAGGTCAGCCTCAGACACAAGAAACCGAAAGTCAAGGCTCCGGTATTATTATCGGTAAAAATGATTCCGAACTTTTGATGGTTACGAACAACCACGTAGTCGAAGGTGCCGATACTCTTTCCGTTTGTTTCATCGACAATAAGGTATATGAGGCAAACGTAAAAGGTACAGACGCAGAAAATGACCTTGCAGTTATCGCAGTTCCGCTTGACAGCATTTCCGATGATACAATGTCTCAGATTGCTGTTGCTTCCATCGGTGATTCTGACTCTTTAAAAGTCGGCGAACAGGTTGTTGCCATCGGTAATGCTTTAGGATATGGTCAGTCCGTTACAACCGGTATTGTAAGTGCCGTAAATCGTGCTTTAAGCAATAATTCTTCTGATACACAGGACAGCAACTCTTCTTCTGATGACAGCAGTTCTGCAACTTATATTCAGACAGATGCCGCTATTAATCCAGGTAACAGCGGTGGTGCGCTTTTAAATATGAATGGTGAAGTCATCGGTATCAACTCTGCGAAACTTGCTTCCACAGAAGTAGAAGGTATGGGCTATGCAATCCCGATTTCCAGAGTTTCTGATATCATTGATAATCTGATGAACCAGACAACCAGAACCAAAGTAGACTCTGACAAACAGGGAACAATCGGTATCAAAGGAATCAATGTAACCAGTGATGTTCAGGAGAAATATAATCTTCCGGAAGGTATCTATGTATCTGAAGTAACTTCTGGCAGCGCAGCTGAAAAAGCCGGCATTACTTCCGGCTCTGTCATCACAAAATTCGATGGAAAGTCCGTCACTGATATCGAAAGCCTTCAGGATTTACTGCAGTATTATAAAGCCGGTGAAACGGTTGAGTTAACTCTTCAAGTACCGGACAGTGACAGCTACAAAGAAAAAACGGTTTCCATCACTTTAGGAAGCAAATCCGCTACTTCTTCTGACAGCAACAGCCAGCCAGAAAGAAATGAAAACTCAAATGACAGACAGCAGGGTGGTTCTTACTCTCCGGCTTCTGCATTTTCCATTCGATAAATGAAACACAGCTCCCTCCTTTTTAGAGCAAACAAAAAGCAATCCGAGTTTTCGGATTGCTTTTTTGTTATTCTACCCCAAAGTCGTCTTTCAAGGCACGAATTGCTTCTTTCTTATTTGTAAAATGAACTGCATTTAACCCCTGTGCTCTTGCTTCTGCAATATTTTCCATCACGTCATCCAAAAATACTGCCTTAGATGGCTCAATCTTAAAATCTTTCAACAGTTTCTGATAAAACTGTGCGTCCGGTTTTATCATCTGCACTTCCCATGACATATAACCGCCATCCATCAGATTTAAAAATTCCATCTCCTGCGTGCACCGTTCAAAGAGAGGTTTTGAAAAATTCGAGAGATAATAAAGTTTATATCCTCGTCGTTTCAGGTATTTCAGCCAGGTTTTTGTATACGAAAATGCATGAATCGTAAAGCCCATATCATCAAACGCATCACGAATCTGCTTTTCATATTCCGGGTCGTTATCAATAAAAGACTGTAAAATTTCTTCTTCTGTGCGTACTCCACGATCTGCTTCTACCCAGTCATCGCTGGCAAACATCGCATCTCCAACTGCCTCAATCGCATCATCATCGAATGCCATGGATTTTAAATAATCCTGCCAGTCATAATCAACAAGAACCTTTCCCAAATCAAAAATAATGGTATTTACTTTGGCATGTTTTTCGTCAATCTTTGGTATTTTATCATTCGGTTTTCTCCATTTATAGACGAGCAAAATGGCATAGATAAGAACCGGAAGAATTACGGTTGCGTACAAAGATGCCAGAAGTAAATCCTGTGCCGCAGGGCTTTTCATCAGAGCAAATACAAGGGTAAGTGCATATAAACCAAGAAGCAGTATGACGACTAAAAGAGCAAGCAATTGTTTTAGCTTCTTCACGTCTGAAACCTCCCTTTTTTGAATATCTTTAATTATAAAGAGTTCAGGAGTTTCCGTCAATGGACATTAATGCTCGAAATGTCAGAGAAAATCGACAGATTCTACAATTTTCCGGCTATTCTTATCAAGACTTAAAAAATGATTTACATATTTATTCAAGAATTTTTGAGAAAATTGTACAAATCACCACTCTTGCACGTACAATCGACGGTCGGGAAATTTTTCAGGCACGAATCGGAAAGCCCGATGCCAGACACAAAATTCTAATTTTTGCGGGGATTCACGGAAGAGAATATATGACCTGCCAGCTTCTCATGGATTTGACTGCCTCATTTGCAAGAGCCATTTTAGAAAAACAGACTTATCGTGGATATTCGTATCAGACTTTTTTTGATACCTGTTCGCTCTTTCTCCTTCCCATGGTTAATCCCGATGGTGTTACTATCAGCCAAATGGGGCCCGATGCTCTAAACAAAGAGGAAAACCGAAGGAGGGTATGGGAAATTGCACGCAGAGAAGGGGCAAGGATGCCATGGAAACAGTACTTTAAATACTGGAAATCCAATGCAGAAGGCATTGATGTAAACCGAAACTTTGATGCGCTCTGGGAAAGTTATTATGATGGAGTCCAAAAACCGGCAAGTGAACATTATAAAGGTCCGTCAGCCGGATGTACCTTAGAAGCAGATACTTTGATTCAATTAACGTTAAAAGAAAAATTTGACCGCACGATCAGTTATCACTCTTCCGGTGCTGTGATTTACTGGTCATTTGGACAGCGTGGAGAACTGGCAAAAAAAACACAGTCCTTCGCCAAAAGAATTTCTGACATTACCGGCTATACTCCCGATGACAATTATGAGGAACTTGACCCGGCAGGCTATAAAGACTGGGCACTTTTAAAGCAGAATATTCCAAGTCTGACAATAGAAATAGGCAGGGCGGAGTCTCCACTTCCGCCATCTGCCTATAAAAAAATCCGTAAAGAAAATCAATTTGTTTTTGAAGAAAGTATTCTTGATATTCTTGTTTCAATCCACAGTCGGTAATTTCACAGAGTCTGACATGTCAGCAAAACGCTGACTGTGGTTTACCTCATGTCAATGGAGGATACCGATTTCTCTCCGCCCACCACTGCCGTTAACCTTCCTGTTTGCAATTTTTCTCACCACCTATAGAGGTGGGAGAATCCTTGCTATATTTGTTGAAACCTGATTTTTATTTCATTCCTTCTGTAATATGTCTTGCAACATAGATACCACTTGCGGATGCATGGGAAAGAGAATGAGTGACACCACTACCATCTCCAATCACATACAGACCTTTATATTTGGTTTCCAGATTTTCATCGATATCGACTTCCATGTTATAGAATTTTACTTCTACACCGTAAAGCAGAGTATCATCATTTGCAGTACCTGGCGCAATCTTATCTAATGCATAAATCATTTCGATAATACCATCTAAGATACGTTTTGGAAGCACAAGGCTCAAATCTCCAGGTGTTGCTGCAAGAGTCGGGCGTACCAGTCCTTCTTCCACACGTGTCACGGTACTTCTTCGTCCTCTTACTAAGTCTCCAAAACGCTGTACGATAACACCGCCTCCAAGCATGTTGGAGAGTCTTGCGATACTTTCGCCATATCCATTACTGTCTTTGAACGGCTCAGAAAAATGTTTGGATACTAAAAGGGCAAAGTTGGTATTTTCAGTCTGTTTTTCAGGGTCTTCATAGCTGTGACCATTTGCGGTAACGATTCCGTTGGTATTTTCATTTACAACGATTCCGTACGGATTCATACAGAAGGTACGCACATTATCCTCAAATTTTTCTGTACGGTATACGATCTTGCTCTCGTAAAGTTCGTCAGTCAGATGAGAGAAGATAACTGCCGGAAGTTCTACACGGACACCTAAGTCTACACGATTTGATTTTGTCGGAATCTCAAGGTCTTTACAGACAGATTCCATCCACTTACTTCCGCTTCGTCCAACAGAAACGATACATTTATCACAGTCATCATATTCTTCTTCGTGGAACACACGATATCCATCTTCTAACATTTCCAGACGGCTGACCGGATAGAAGAAACGGAATTCTACTTTGTCTTTTAATTCCTGATAAATGTTCTCCAGTACGATATAGTTGATATCTGTTCCTAAGTGACGTACCGATGCATCTAACAGGTTTAATTTATTTTGCAGACAAAGTTTTTTGAATTTTGTTCCTGCAGTAGAATACATCTTTGTTTCTCCGCCACCGAATTTTACATTCAAATCATCCACGTAATGCATTAATTCCAGTGATTTTTTCTTTCCAATGTGTTCGTAGAGAGTACCACCAAAATCATTTGTGATGTTATATTTTCCATCAGAAAATGCACCTGCTCCTCCAAATCCACTCATAATTGCACACGTTTTACATTTAATACAGGTTTTTACTTTATCACCATCAATCGGACAGCGGCGTTTTTCAAGCGGTGCACCTGCTTCAAATACTGCAATTTTTAAGTCTTTATTCTGCTCAAGCAGTTCATAAGCAGAGAAAATCCCACCCGGACCTGCACCAATAATGATTACATCATATTTCATAAACTTAAATCTCCTATACTCTACTTTGTTTTTACTTTTTCCAGACAAAAACCCCTGAGTCATTCTTTCGTAACGACTTAGGGGTCCTCTGTCCTGTTTTTAATTAAATCTTATTTATTTCTGTAAATAATATCATCTCTGCTCGGTCCGTTAGAAACCATTGTAATCGGGAATCCAATCTTTTCTTCCACAAATTCAATGTATTTTCTACAATTTTCCGGAAGGTCTTCGTAGTTTTTAATTCCACGAATATCGCATTTCCAGCCTGGTAATGTTTCGATTACCGGTTTTGCTTTTTCAAGTAATGCGGTTGTCGGGAATTCTGTTGTGATTTCTCCATCAATATCGTAAGCTACGCAAACCGGAATCTCATCAAGGTATCCAAGTACATCTAAAACTGTAAATGCTACGTCTGTTGTTCCCTGCATACGGCATCCGTATTTAGAAGCTACACAGTCAAACCATCCCATACGTCTTGGACGTCCTGTTGTAGCACCAAATTCTCCGCCATCACCGCCGCGTCTTCTTAATTCATCTGCCTCATCTCCGAAGATTTCAGATACAAATGCGCCTGCTCCTACTGCACTGGAATATGCTTTGCAGACTGTAATAATTTTTTTGATTTCATAAGGCGGGATACCTGCTCCTACTGCACCGTAAGCTGCGAGTGTAGAAGAAGAAGTAACCATCGGATAAATTCCATGGTCTGGGTCTTTTAATGAACCTAACTGTCCCTCTAAAAGAATCTCTTTTCCTTCTTTTAATGAATTCCAAAGGTATAAAGAAACATCACACACATAAGGTGCTATCATTTCTTTGTACTGTTTTAATTCTTCCATGATATCATCAGGGTTTAAAGCCGGTTTATGATACAGATTCTCAAGAAGTACGTTTTTTGTTACACAGACACGTTCTACTTTTTCCCTGAGTACTGCTTCATCTTCAAAAAGCTCACTTACCTGAAAACCTATTTTTGCATATTTATCTGAATAAAACGGCGCGATTCCTGACTTTGTAGAACCAAAAGATTTTCCTGCCAGACGTTCTTCCTCATACTCATCAAATTTGATGTGATAGGACATTACCATCTGTGCGCGGTCAGATACTTTAATCTTCGGCATCGGAACACCCTTTTCCACAATTGACTGAATCTCTTTAAACAGTACTGGGATGTTAAGCGCTACACCGTTACCGATGACGCTGGTGGTGTGGTCATAAAACACACCTGACGGAAGAGTATGAAGTGCAAACTTTCCGTAATTGTTTACAATTGTATGGCCAGCATTGGCACCACCCTGGAATCTTACGATAATATCGGATTCCTGAGCCAGCATATCGGTAATTTTACCTTTACCTTCATCTCCCCAGTTAGCCCCTACTACTGCTTTTACCATTTTGCATTCCTCCTAAAAGTGCTTATTTGTACTCATGTATCATACTACATTTCTTTTGAGAAATAAAGTTCTATTTTAAAAAAAGCATTGTTTTTTTTATTTTTAGTGTTTTTTTCCAAAAAAGGGGCGTCTTATAAGTAAAAGTTACCTATAAGACCCCTCTTGTCTTTCTTATCAAAATATTAATTTAAACATTAATTTCTGCTGTCATACCAAGAATTTCTTTATTGTCATCAAGAACCGGCTGTACTACATTTTTCAAAAATGCATTAACCTGTACTTCGGCTCTTCCTGTATACTTGGATGGCTCCATTGTTTTCTGTAAATCTTCTAATGTCATGTTAAATGCCGGGTCAGCAGCAATCAGTTCAAGCAGATTATTTTCTTTTCCTTCTACTTTAACATTCTTTCCTGCTTCCATGGAAAGTTCACGGATTCTCTCATGTAATTCCTGGCGGTCTCCACCTGCTTTTACCGCATCCATCATAATATTTTCGGTTGCCATAAATGGAAGCTCGCTTCTTAAACGTTTTTCAATTACTTTTGGATATACAACCAGTCCGTCTACTACGTTTAAGCATAAATCAAGGATTCCATCAATTGCAAGGAAGCCTTCCGGAATAGAAAGACGTTTGTTTGCAGAGTCATCTAAGGTTCTCTCAAACCACTGTGTAGCGGATGTAATTGCCGGATTCATCGCATCGACCATAACGAAACGGGATAAAGAAGCAATTCTCTCACTTCTCATCGGATTTCTCTTATACGCCATTGCTGAGGAACCAATCTGGCTCTTTTCAAATGGTTCTTCTACTTCTTTTAAATGCTGAAGCAGGCGAATGTCATTTGAGAACTTATGTGCACTTGCTGCGATTCCTGCCAGGATATTTAAGACTCTTGTATCTACTTTTCTGGAATAGGTCTGTCCGGATACCGGATAACATTTTTCAAATCCCATTTTTTTTGCAATCATCGGGTCAATCTTATCGATGGTCTCCTGGTCTCCGTCAAACAGTTCAAGGAAACTTGCCTGTGTACCGGTTGTACCTTTTGAACCAAGGAGTTTCATGGTGCTAAGAACATAATTTAAGTCTTCTAAATCCATTAAAAATTCCTGCATCCATAAAGTTGCTCTCTTACCAACGGTTGTTGGCTGTGCCGGCTGAAAATGAGTAAATGCCAGAGTTGGCAATGCTTTGTTGGCATCTGCAAATTTTGCAAGTTCTGCAATTACGTTCACCAGTTTCTTTTTCACCAGTTTGAGCGCTTCTGTCATTACAATAATATCTGTGTTGTCTCCTACGTAACAGGATGTTGCTCCAAGATGAATGATTCCTTTTGCTTTTGGACACTGCACACCATATGCATAAACATGAGACATAACATCATGACGTACTTCTTTTTCACGAGCCTTTGCAACATCATAATTAATATCATCGGCATGTGCTTTCAGCTCATCAATCTGTTCCTGTGTGATATTTAATCCCAGTTCTTTTTCTGTCTCTGCAAGTGCAATCCATAATTTTCTCCAGGTACGGAATTTCATATCCGGTGAGAAAATATACTGCATCTCCTTGCTTGCATAACGTTCAGATAATGGACTCTGATATCTGTCTGTACTCATTTTTGTAATCTCCTTTTTTCGTTTTTACAAGTGTTCTTACTTTTTGGATTATAGCTCACGTAGCAAGAAAACACAAGCTAAAACCCTGTACTTCTATGATATTCTTTCTTAAAATCAGAAAGCATCTCATCAATTTCTTCTGTATTCCACGCCATCTGCTCTGGTTTGACCTGACTCATTTCATAGACAATTTCTTTTCGCTCCTTCTCATCCGCTCCCATGCTTTCACATTCTTCTCTCCATTTTCCCTCATCCATAAACATACGGCAGGTATAGAAATACTGTCTGCGAATCTGCTGAGTCGGCAATTTTTCATAAGCTTTCTTAAAATATTTTGCTGCCTCTTCCATCTGAAACAGTTCCAGATACGCATAAGCCATGTTGTTATAAATTTCACCTTCAAACTGAAGTCCAAGATTTTCCTCTCTTTTTGCGGATACCAGAGCATTTTCATACATTCGGATTGCATTGACATACATCCGGTTGCTGACAAGATAATCGCCTTTTTTCTTGATTCGCACTGCCGGAAGCTGCTTTTCTAAAATTTCAAGGGTTTCATTTAATTTCTTAAATTCTTCATGGGAAAGATAATGAATCTCACGGAAAATTGCCAGAATAAATGCACTCGTTCCCTCTTCTTTTTCCAAAATCCGGTACAGCTTTTCATATAATTTTGACAGTCCCAACTCATCTTTCAGCCAGTTGCAGAGCCGTTCATTGATAATACTTTCATCAATCAGATAAATATTTTTATAAAAATAATAACAGAGTTCTTCTATGCTATAAATATTTTTACTGATGTTTTCCACATAAAACGGCAGCGAAGCCCTTTTTACCTGACATAAAATATAATCACTCATGTTCTGCCTCCTGCCATCTTATTTTTTCGGTCCATTTTAAACCGCTTGATGGGAAAAGTTCTCCAAATCCCAAATCCTCCACAAATACCACACAGCAATCTGCTGATTCATAAACTGCCTGTATCCGTAATCTGGTCGCTTTCTTCGGACGTTTCGGAAGTCCTTTTAACTTCATTGTGTGCACAAAAGGCTTTTCTCCATCCATAGGCTGTAAGGTAAATTCCAAATCTTCTTTTTCATCTAAAATCAGTTCAAAAGTATGTTCCGTTTCGTACCAGTTTTTTCCACCTTCTGTTACGGTATAAATCTGGTCTTTTCCCTGAATGTTCATATTCATCGTAATATGATTTTTTACTAAAGCTTCTCCCTCATACAGATAATTTCCAAGAGTCTTATCCTCACTTTTTTCCAGTGCGGCAAAGCAAGCCCCCCGTACATACAGATTATTTCCGTAATAAACTCTTCTCTGATTTTTACAAAGGGCGGTAAGAGAATCTACTGCCCATTCTTTATCAAATCCTTCGCCAATCAGATACAGATTTGAATAACTTTCCTCTCCACAGCATTTTTCAATCATTTCAGTGAATCTCTTATCCCGTTTTTTCGAATTTTCCGAAAGCAATTCGGATTTTCCCACTTCAACTCTTGCAATCATCGGTTTTGTTGTCGTATCAATCCAGAGTTTTCGAAAATGCACTCTGTTTTTATCAAAGCAGAATAAGCCTGTACTTCGGTTTGCATTATCATGGCGGGTACGCATTGCATAATAATAAAAACTCTCATTATAATCCTGTATCAGTACCTGACCATTTGCAAAATTCAAATGTCTGCACACCTTCTGCAGTTTACGGATAAATACCCGATTCAGATTTGGTGTTGTAATCATTAAAATTTTAATCTGTCTTTGCGGTTCTCCCACTCCAAGCATAGAAAGACAGCCCTTTAAGAATACTTCAAGCAGTTCTTCTACCTCATGGACTTCTCCGTCAATCTCAACCGGCTCTCCTTTCATGCAGAGATTCAGTACATCCTCTACCAGTATCTCTCCCTCATATTTCGAAAAATATTCGGATTCCGCTCCAAAATGCCAGATATTTGTTTTGGGACGTTTGGACAATCTTGTCGGAAAGGTATATTCTGTCGTTCCGGTCTTTACCGCAAGAGAAACCGGATTTTTTTCTTTTCTGTCATAATAACAAATCTGAGATTCTTTTTCTCCAAATTCCAGACTTGCAATGATATTTCTTGTCTCGTTCATTCCTCGTCTCCCTCTGCTATTCCATCAATCGGAAAAGTGATGCAATCCAGGCTTCTCTTTGCCTGTATGTTTCAAGCACATCTTTTAATTCCTCTTCTTTTCCATGCTGTTTTGCTGACAACATCTGATTTATCATCTGATATTTTGTTGTTTCTTTTTTCTTTTCACCGGATACGGTTAATTCTTCTGTTTCGGTTGTATACTCTTTTTTCTCTTTTTCGATTACGAAATAATACTCCAAGGTTTCCTGACAGAATAAAAGAAATTCTTTGTTAAAGATTCCATGATAACGGTTTGCCAACATTTCTTCTTTATATGGAGTTTCTTCCTGACCATTCTCACGAATCCGGTAATACAGCGTAACTTTTGCATCATTTCCGGCAAAACATTCTACAAATACTTTATCTTCTTCCTGGATCTTCTGTAAAAGCGTTTGCGGAAGATTCTGATAAAAGGCAAATTTTAATCCTTTCTTTTCGCATTCTTCCAAAATGGCTTCTGCATTTGTCATGCGCTTTTCATCCCAGTCCTGTTCCAGCTCATAAGCTTTTAACAATGCCACATCGCAAATCGAGTCATGTTCCCATTCACGTTTGCGGATTTGTTCAATCGAACGGAACACAAAACGGTCTGATTCTTTGCCGGCAAGCAGAAATTCAAAGGATTCAAAGGTAACATAAGCAAGAATTACCACTTCTTTTCCACGCTGTCTGACATAATCTTTTAATACCGCCGAACCCTGAGGTGTCCAGATTCGTCCAAACATACTGAAAATTAAGATATCTTCTTCCAGCTCATAAGCATCCAAAGAAAATCCCATTGCTCTTTGCCAGATTTCTATCATTTTATCAACCGGACCTTTAAAGTATTTTACCAGATACTTCAAGATAACTTCATCATAAATTCCCTGTTCAAAAATGTCATGCGCCAGAAGCACTAATTCCTCTTCATATTCAAAATCCAGATTTTGAATCATACAGGTGCACAAATGCAGTAAATCCACGAAACTGATTTCTTCATATCCATATTCGCAGATTAAATCATAAGCACCCACATACATTTTCTGTTTAATCAGAATTGTAATCAAAAGGCTCTTATTGATTTTTGCAAAACTCTGAAAATCAATTTTTTCCAGAGAAGCCCTCAAACTTTCCTCTCCCATGTATTCCTGATAAAACAACAATAAACGTTTGCGAATCTGCTGTCTGTATTCTTTTGAAAAGCTTTCTTCCTCGGCTGCAAGCTCAAAACTGTGAAGATTCGTCAGTGTAATCTGATTTTCATGCGCAAGTTCTCCACACGTATATAAAAGCAGTCCTGCGCTCTGATGTTCTTCTTTTGCAAGTTCTCTCGCCAGCTCTTCCTGCTCAAATAACGGCTGAAGATTATAATCCACGTTCTGAATATATCTTCTCTGGCAGTCATCCTCAAATACAATTCCTGCATCCGGTGTATAGATAGAAAGATATGCTGCATGATTGTTAAACGTATAAACCTGCTCTTTTTCAAACGCAGAGTGTTTCACAATCACTTTTCGAATTTTCGGGTCATCACAGTACAAACGATGTACAAACAATACTTTTCCAAGTGCCCGTTTGATTACTTCATCCTTACTGTTCAGACAAAATTCACGATACATCACCGCAAAATCTTCATTGATGCGTCCCTCTTTTAATTTATCCTGCGCAAACTGTTCCATCGTTGCCTGATAACTTTGATAGGTTACCTTATCAAGCTTTTTATTGCGGATAACATTGCTGTATACAAAAGCTTTTTTGGTATCACTCAGGGTATTGTTGTATCCAAAATACATCCGAATCATTCTCGGCAACATTCCACGATAATTCCGACTCATCGTCTCGATATAACATTCGTAGAGTTTTGTGATCTTCAAATCTTTCTGCACTGCAAGTTCATACCATTTGAAATACCGTTCTTCTCCCGCTTTTCCTTTCATAATCAAAAGGCAGATTGCACGCACAACCTGGGCGGACGGGTATCTCTGATAAATATATTCCAGCAGTTCATAGACAGATTCCGAATACTCTCGAAGGTTTTCCGATAAATCTGTTGCACGAAATGCCATCTCTTCTGAAAGGATTCCATGACGTTTTGCAAACAGCATAACCTGTCTTGTAAATCCACCAAATCTGCGAAGCAGTGCCCCATCTTTTTCGGCAAGACGGCATGCCTGAAGATATAAAAATGGACTCCTGCTGCCCTCATTGTACTGTTTTTCCAAAAACTGCATTTCCTTTGCTGAAGTTTCAAATGCTTCTTTATTGTCATCCAGCACATATTCCAAATATTCACAGATTCCGGACAGACGCTTATTCTTCACCACTTCTTTTTCGGACTTTAACTGGCCAAGCAGCTTTCCCGCCTGTTCTTTCTCATTTAAGCAGTGTAACAGGTAAATCTGGACCAATTTGTACTCAGTCGTGAAAAATCCATTCTCCTGTGCTTCTGAAAATGCGGATTCCGTCTGTTCCTTCCAAATCGGAAATTCTGTCTTTCCAAGTAAGAAATCCAGAAAGTTCCGAAGCAGTTCTACTTTTTTATGCTTTGCATAAGTCTCAAGGTCTAATTGTCTTTCTCCTGACTTTGACGCCATCACCATATAAACCAGTTCTTCATACACCGTCCTGATACGAATCCGTCCGAAATTTTTCCCTTTTCCAAGATTTTCTCTGCGGATAATATATTCCATCTCATAAACACTGCCGATGAAATCATCATCACTGATTTTTTTCTTCTCTACTTCCAGAAAATCCCCTTCTACAAAGATTTCTGCTTTTAAATGTCCCCAGGTGCTTCTATGAATCCGAAGAGTATCTTTTAAAGAAGCCATTACTTCATAAACTTCCAGATTTTCCGATTCGATTTTCAGGGCAACCCGCTCTTTTTTTCCAATTCCAATTAAAAACTCTTCCAGATTCTGTAGTGTAACCGGTTTTGTCGTCATTGCAAAATAATAGGGAAGCAATTCCTGACAATCTTTTAAAAGGGTCCGGAAAGAGGCATCTACAAATAAATGATATGCCTCCCTGAAATCTTCTTTTGCAAGCTGTGTAAATGCATCCAAATTGTCGATTGCACCCATAGCTGTCTTTACTTCTTCTTTTTCGATTGAAATCTGAAATGGCAGACGATACTCTCCTACATTTGTAGTCAGTACCACCTCTCCCTCAAAGGAATCTCCTGGCTTTAATCCATTCACATCTGCGCCATAAGGAATCGTCACATTTTGTCCTAAAAAACGCTCTTTTCCAAGAAGAAATCTGCGGTGAGAAGAGTATACAAGTCCTTTGATACGGCTCTTATCTTCTGCCCGAATAACCAGCTCTCCCCTTACATTTTCTTCCGGCTTTGTACTTACCGCAATGCTGTTTTGTGAAAACAGGAGTTTTGGCACTTCATATTCAAATCTTCCGTTTATTAACTGCTCCATTCTTCTCTTCAATGTATTTACCCCGTTGTTTCTCTTTTTTTCCCGTTGCTTATTTTATATTGAACAATTTTTATTTTCTGGCTATAATGTGAATTATACACTACAAATGCAACAGACGCAACCTCTCGAAAGACTGCATCAGACAAGTTGCATGACACGTAAAAAAGAAAGGAGCATCTACGATATGCTGAAACATAAAGACCATTTTCATGGCAGTGATTTAGAAAAAATAGAGGATATTTACGGAATCAAAAAAGAGGATATTACCAGTTTTTCTGCCAATGTAAATCCACTTGGAATTTCCCCTCTTTTAAGGGATACTCTTTCCAGGCATGTAGACGCTATCACTTCTTATCCCGACCGCGACTATACAAAACTGAGAAAAAGTATCTGTGATTATACCGGTGCGCAGTTTGAAAATATTATTGTTGGAAACGGATCTACTGAATTGATTTCTTTATTTATTCAATCCACTCATCCAAAAAAAGCCCTGATTTTAGGACCGACTTATTCGGAATATGAGCGTGAAATCACCTTAGAGGGCGGACATACCTTATATTATCCATTAAAAGAAGAAAATGATTTCCAGATGAACGTCGATGATTTCTGCCACCAGCTAAATGATTCGATTGATTTACTTGTGCTGTGCAATCCGAACAATCCGACTGCTTCTGCCATTACCAAAAAAGAAATGAGAAAAATTTTGGATACTGCACTCCAGTACGGAATGTTTGTCATGGTCGATGAAACTTACGAAGAATTTGCTCCGGACGCAGCGAATATGTCCTCCATTCCGCTGACTAACAATTATACCAATCTGATTGTGCTTCGCGGAATTTCCAAATTTTTTGCAGCTCCGGGGCTTCGCCTTGGCTATGCCGTAACCGGAAATCCGGATTTGTTAAAACATATTAACACCAAAAAGAATCCCTGGACTATCAATAGTCTGGCAGAAATTGCCGGCTGTATCATGTTTTCCGATAAAGAATATATTGAAAAAACAAAGACTTTAATTACCACAGAACGAGAACGCATGACAAATGAATTGTCCAAACTGGATACCGTCAAAGTCTATCCGTCCTGTACGAATTTTATTCTTGTAAAAATTTTAAAAGAAGAAGTCACTTCCGAAATGATGTTTGACCACTGCATCAAAAAGGGATTGATGATTCGTGACTGTTCCACTTTCCCGTTTTTAGATAACAGTTATATCCGGTTCTGTCTGATGAGCCCTGAAAAAAATACCGAATTATTAGAAGCGATGAAAGAACTGCTTGCTTAAACTAAGAGGGAGCTACGCACTAACTTGTGCGCTGCTCCCTCTATTATTATTCTTCTTAAATTTATTATTTTTAGATTTCAGCCTGTTTCAGCAGTTCCGGAACTTTAGATTCCCAGCCAAGTGCCATGATATGTACACCCTGACAGTATGGTTTACATTCTTTGATAATACGTGCTGCAATTTCAACACCTGTAATACCAGCTTTTGTCTTTTCTTTATCTGCTTTTAATTCTTCGATCATTTCATCCGGAACATGAATACCGGCAACATTATTGTTCATGAATTTTGCCATTCCCGCAGATTTCGGAATGATGATACCAACCTGTACCGGTTTTCCGAACTGTTTTGCTTTTTCCATAAATTTGATGAATTTTTCCGGCTCAAAGATTGCCTGTGTCTGGAAGTATTCTGCACCTGCAGCTACTTTTCTTTCCATTTTAGCAAGCTGTGCATCAACAGAATCGCTGCATGGAGATACAACTGCACCTTTTGAGAATTTCGGAGGTTCGCCAACTAATTCATTTCCACCAAGGTCTACACCTGACTCTAAGAGTCCAACTGTGTGAAGAAGGGATACAGAGTCTAAGTCAAATACCGGTTTTGCCTGCGGATGGTCACCCATTTTTGTATGGTCACCAGTCAGACAGAGGATGTTTTCGATACCAAACATTGCAGCACTGAGAAGGTCAGATTCCAGTGCAATACGGTTTCTGTCACGGCATGCCAGCTGGAAAATCGGATTCATGCCTGCATCTTTTAATGCTTTACACATTGCAAGAGAACCAAGACGCATAACAGAAGACTGGTTATCAGTTACGTTTACTGCATGAACACCCTGAAGGTATGTTTTTGCTTCTTCTAACAGCTCATCTACATGAATCCCTTTTGGCGGTCCTACTTCAGCAGAAACTACAAATTCACCACGGTCGAATAATTCTTTCATTTTCATTGTACATTGCTCCAATCATTATAATATCATAGCTTAATTAAGCTTCTTTTTTCACTATTTTACTTCATCGTCTGTTGCGAAGTTATGAACCTGTGTCGGGCATTTTAATACATCAAGGCGTCCGATTTCTTTCAAACGTCTGTAAATGCGTTCCCATCCACATTCCATCTCACTGTCCACTTCACATTTTCCATTCTTGGAACCGCCACACTGGCCATTTACAAGGCTCTTGGAACATGCTGTGATTGGACAGATTCCACCTGTCAGATTCAGGTAACATTCACCGCACTGGTCACATTTGTACTCTAACGGTGTCACGCCCTGGAAACCAGGTACCGGATATGTATCGCAAGCTGCACAGACCATCTTATCTTCAAGATATTCTGCTACGGTCTGTACACCAACACCGCAAGAAAATACTAAAACTAAGTCTGCTTCCTGAATTTTACTTAAATGTTTTTTGAGACGTAACTCCATATTTTCCGGATTGCAAATATAATCAGTTGTGAGAACACCTGTTACATTTCCTTCAGCGGCAAGTTCTTTCTGAAGTTCAACAGCTTCTTTTTCCGGAAAACGAACTTCCTTACATCCATGGCAGTTGATGATAAAAACTTTTTTTCCGGCTGTCAATGATGTAATTGTTTCTTTTGCTTTTAACTGGGTAATTAACATATTACTTCATCCCCCTTATCGCATTTTTTCCGGCTTTGATACTGTCAATAATCGGAATCTTAGAAGAACAGATATACTGGCAGCATCTACATTCTACACAATCCATAACATTCATATCTTTCATGCCCTGCCAGTTCTCTTCTTTGGCATATTTTACAAAATACAATGGAGACAGTTCCATCGGACAAACATCAACACAGCGTCCACATTTGATACATGGCTGTTCTTTTGTCTCATCTGTATCAATTGCAATAATACCATTGGAACCTTTCATCATCGGTACATCCAATGTACTCTGTGGGAATCCCATCATAGGACCACCCATCTTAACCAGAACATCATCATCTGTAAATCCACCACAGTAATCGATCAGTTCTCTTACGCTGGTACCGATTTTGATGATAAAGTTGCCAGGATTTTTAATCTTTTCACCAGTTACAGTTGCAACACGTTCAACGAGTGGCATACCTGTCTGGATTGCATCGGAGATTGCTTTTACTGTACTGATATTATCTACTACAACACCAACATCTGCCGGAAGACCGCCGCTTGGAACTTTTCTTCCCATAACACGTTTAATCAGAGTTTTTTCTGCACCCTGTGGGTATTTCGTTCTCGCAACAAACACTTCCATATTTCCGATATTGGCAACTTTTTCCTGCATTAATTCAATGGCATCCGGTTTATTATCCTCGATAACGATGATACCTTTTTCGGCACCTGTTGTCTTAAGGATTGCTTTTAAACCAAAAATAATGTCATCGGCAAACTCAAGGAGTACTCTGTGGTCGGCTGTTAAGAGCGGTTCACATTCGCATCCATTTAAAAGAATGGTATCAACCGGTTTTGCCGGTTTTAATTTTACGCAAGTCGGGAAACCTGCACCACCCATACCAACAATACCTGCTTCACAAATGATATCAATGATTTCATCCGGTGTAAGATTATCTAAATCACCATGTGGCTGTACGGATTCGTGCAGAGTATTTTTTCCATCCGATTCAATAACAACAGCCATTACTTCACTGCCTCTTGTGCCATGCATACGAGGTTCAACAGCAACTACGGTTCCGCTTACGCTGGAATGTACCGGAGCACTGATAAAGCCTGCTGCTTCTCCAATCTTCTGACCTACCTTTACGGTATCGCCCACTTCAACGATTGGATTTGCCGGTGCTCCAAGGTGCTGGGACATAGAGATTACAACCGTTTTTGGTTCCGGGAATTTCTTAAGTGCAATATGTTCACTGAACTCTTTACGTTCTGACGGATGAACACCACCATAATATCCATTGAGTCTTTCATCTCTGATTGATTTTACATAATCATTAATGACTTTGAAATTTACTTTTGAGAAATCACGAACCTGTACCGGCTGATTTAAAAATTCTTCCAGACGACCCTGTTTTGCCAGTCTCTGGTAGATTTTTTCCCATGCACAGTCTTTATTCGGGTCTACTTCACATTTTCCATTTTTTGCTCCACCGCACTGTCCATTAACAAGACTCTTGGAACAATCGACGATCGGACAGACACCACCTGTAACATTCAGATAACACTGTGCACATGCGTCACAGCTCTTCTTGGTAAGTGCCATACCATGGTGACCTCTGTAATTTAAGGTATTACTTGCAGCAATAACCGGTTTGCCCGCTAAATCTGCAACGGTCTGAATACCAAGACCACAGGAAATAACAACTACATTTTCTGTTCCCTCCGGAATCAAATCCTGTAATTTGTTTTCTGTGTGCATCTTATTGCATAAGAAGTCTAATTTTGCACTGCCTGTGACATTTTTCCCCTGCTCTGCAGCAAATTTTAAAAACTCATCGCAATCTGGTTCGTCAACAGTTTCAAATTCTTTGAAACACTTGTTACATGCAATCACAAACAGATTGTCCTTGCCTTCAAGCACTGATGCAAGCTCATCATTACTTTTCAGCTTATACTTAGTATAGTTTTCCAATTGCTCACCTTCCTTATATTTTTTTGATAATGAAAATAAATAATCCCTTATGATATCTGATTCGATTCGTTCCTTTCAGCTCCGCAACAAAAAAGAACGAAAAGAATCAGGTAAATAAGCCTCTAAATACTTACTTATTAAATGTACCACAAAATTGCTTTTTTAGCTAGGTTTATTAGTGATTTTTATGAAATTTTATTCAAATTTTCCAGAAAAACCATAAATTGTATACAATTGACCCTTTCTATTCTCCGCTCATGAAAAAAGAAGCAGGATTCTCGCCTGATAAATCCGAATCACTACTGATATCTGAACTGTATTCCGGATAGGACTCTATTGTAACAGAATCTGAGATATCCGTTGCCGTTCCATCATCGAAATGAATTTCATTCTCTTCTTCTTCCTGTTCTGCATCCATCGCTTCTTCATATGCTCCGTCTGCCTCTATCTCTTCATAAGTCGATTCTGGAAGGTCTGCATTTAATTCATCCGGACTCATCATGAAACCATCTTCATCATATTGGATTCCTTCATAGTCCTGACTTGTCTTTTCATCCTCATTTGTTTGTTCTGATTCTTTTGACGTTTCCTTTGATGCTTCTTTTTGTTCCTTTGCTGATTCAGATTGGAGGGATTTCTGCGAATACTTGAACATTCCAAATCCCGCTGCTACGATAACAACAGGAAGTATGATTTTAACTATTTTTTTCATATTTCAATCTCTCTTCTCTTAAAATTTCATTAATCCAGAATGACCTAAGTCTTCTAAATCTTCTTTCCAAAAATCAAAATAGTTTTTCTTCCCCACAGTTACTCCATATACCTGCCCCTCTGTCACAAACACACTAAATGCATATTTCATATACATATAATTTGAACCATCGGTAAACCCTTCTTCTCCTGGAAAAACTTTTCTTAATGTTGGAATAACCTCTTCTTCTGGAACACGCATAAGCTGAACTCCATTAACATATATATCTGTATGCTCGTTTACAAACTGTATTGCTTCACAAATTTTATTTTTCTTGTCATAATACGCTATAATATCTTTTGAAATATCTCGTCGAATTTCTTTATTCTTCCCACCATAAAACGTTTCCTCAAAATCGGACATATTTTTTATTACTTCTTCTGGACTTAACCCAATAAAATTTTTCCCTTCATATCCACTAAAAAATTTTACTTTATACATTTTTTAATCTCCTCTATAACAATTATAGATTTAATTTTCAAACAGTTTAGCCAAATATTTTTTTCAAAATTTATCTACCGATTCCATGCCTCATCCGCCAAACTCAAAAAAGAAAGTGACCCAAATACAATCACTACATCATCTTTTGTCGTCATTGCTTTTACTTCTTCCACTGCTTCTGCCACACTTTTTGCCGCTTTTACATTCGGATTCACTTTTTCTACTGCTTTTTTCAGTTCTTCTGCCGGCAGTGCTCTTGGATTATTTGGTGTCTGCACCGTCACAATCTGTTTTGCAAGCGGCGCAGTCAGTTCAATGACTTTTTCATAGTCTTTATCCGCAAATACCCCAAAGATGTAATACAGGTTTTTTCCTTTAAAATAAGTTTCTAAGGATTCTTTTAAGACAGTTGCCGCTGCCGGATTATGTGCTCCGTCAATGACTACCACCGGGTCTTTATGAATGACAGAGAAGCGTCCTCTCCATGTCGCTTCTTTCATTCCTTTTCGTACCGTTTCTTCACTTAACTGATAGCCAAGACTTCGAAGTGTCTCCACTGCTTCGAGTGCAAGTGCTGCATTTTTTATCTGATACGTTCCTGCAAGAGAAATTTCGATGTCTTTCCAGTTTTTATAAGAAAAGCGTTGTGTTTCATATCCATAATGAACGTCTTTGATTTCCTCCGGATTTACAATCGAGAGCGTTGCATGTTTTTCCTCGCTGACTTTCTTTACAACCTCTTCTGCTTCCGGCTCCTGTTTTGCCGATACCACAACTGTATTCGGTTTAATAATTCCGGCTTTATTTTTTGCAATCTCTCCAAGCGTATTTCCAAGGAACATCATATGATCCATTCCAATCGAAGCAATCACTTCGAGCACGGTTGTTGTTACCACATTTGTCGCATCCAGTGTTCCGCCCAGTCCGGTTTCTAATACAACGATATCGCACTGCTTTTCTACAAAATATAAAAATGAAATCGCTGTTTCTACTTCAAAGACGGTCGGACTCTGTAATCCATCTGAAAGCATCCCGTCCACTGCCTCTTTTACTTTTGTCGTAAGTTTTGCCAGAGAATCACGGTCTATCATTTCTTTATCTACCTGGATGCGTTCACGATAAGAATACAGCGTCGGAGAAATGTATCTTCCGGTACGGTATCCACTTTTTGTCAAAATTTCTGAAAGAAATGCCAGCTCTGAGCCCTTTCCATTTGTTCCAGAAATATGAATAAATTTCAGCTTGTCCTGCGGATTATCCAGACGTCTTAATAGTTCTTTCATTCCTTCCAGTCCAAGCACGCTTCCGCTTTTTCCTACTTCATCTAAAAATGCTCTTGCTTCCTGATAATTCATAACCTTTGTCTTCCTTTTTTCTTTACTTACTCGTTTTAATATTTTTTACTGAAAATCAAACAACGACATCTGATTGGATTCCGGTAAATCTCCGAACAGTCCCAAATCCGACATTAACTCAATTACCGTCTTGCTGACTTTCGTACGATTTCTAAAGTCATCTTTTGATAAAAACGCGCCATCTTCCGCTGCCAGCACAACCGCATCTGCGGCACGGTCTCCAAGTCCTTCAATCGTATCAAGGGCCGGCATCAGTTTTCCATCTATAATCTGGAACGTATGCGCATTTGCCTTATATAAATCAATCGGCACAAATTCAAATCCTCTGGCATACATTTCCTGAACAATCTTCATATCTTTCTGCGTATCCTGCTCTTTTTTACTTAAAGTATCTTTTCGCTTTTCATAATCATCCATAAAATATTCCAGTTTTTCTTTTCCCTGACACATCAGTTCATAAGAAAATGCGGTCGCACGGATACTGAAATATGCCGCATAATATGCCAGTGGATAATATATTTTACAGTATGCAATTCGCCATCCCATCATAACGTAGGCTGCCGCATGTGCTTTCGGGAACATGTACTTGATTTTCTTACAGGATTCAATATACCAGTCCGGCACTCCGTGTGACTTCATTTCGTCAATCCAGTCGGGTTTTAAGCCCTTTCCTTTTCGTACACTTTCCATAATGGTAAATGCCTGTCCATGTTCCAGCCCTTTATTAATCAGATAAATCATGATATCATCTCGGGTACAGATACAGGTGGTAATGGTCGCAGTACCCGATTTAATCAAATCCTGCGCATTTCCAAGCCATACGTCTGTACCATGAGACAGACCGGAAATACGAACTAAATCCGAAAAGGAAGTCGGGTTCGCGTCAATTAACATCTGCATGGCAAAGTCGGTTCCAAATTCCGGAATTCCAAGGCATCCAAGCGGACAGCCTCTGATATCTTCCGATGTAATGCCAAGTGCATCCGTACTTTTAAATAATGACATAACTTCTTTGCTGTCCAGCGGAATCTCTCTTGCATTGATTCCGGTCAAGTCCTCAAGCATACGGATCATGGTCGGATCATCGTGTCCGAGTATATCCAGTTTTAATAAGTTCGAGTCGATGGAGTGATAATCAAAATGCGTCGTAATAATATCACTTGTCATATCATTTGCCGGATGCTGAACCGGTGTAAATTCTTCGATATCCCAGCCAATCGGAAGTACAATGATTCCTCCAGGATGCTGTCCTGTGGTTCGTCGCACACCGGTACATCCCTGTACAATTCTTGTAATTTCACAGTTTCGCTTGCGATCTCCACGTTCCTCAAAATAATTTTTCACATAACCAAATGCAGTTTTCTCTGCAAGTGTTCCAATCGTTCCGGCTTTGAATGTCTGTCCTGCTCCAAAGATAACCTCAACATAGCGGTGCGCCTTTCCCTGATAATCTCCTGAGAAGTTCAAGTCAATATCCGGCTCTTTATCCCCTTTAAATCCAAGGAACGTCTCAAATGGAATATCAAATCCTTCTTTAATTAATGGTTTTCCGCAGACCGGACAGATTTTATCCGGCATATCGCATCCTGCACGTCCTGAGTAAGCCTTTACATCCTCTGAATCAAAATCGCTATAATGACAGGAAGAACAGTAATAATGCGGACTTAATGGATTTACTTCGGTAATTCCAGACATCGTTGCCGCAAAAGAAGAACCAACCGAACCTCTCGAGCCTACCAGATAACCATCGCTGTTACTCTTCCATACCAGTTTCTGGGCAATCATATACATAACCGCATATCCATTGGAAATAATGGAATTTAATTCCCTGTCCAGGCGTTCTTCTACCACTTCAGGAAGAGTATCGCCATAAATTTCATGCGCCTTGTTATAACAGATTTCTCGAAGCATCCCATCGGAATTTTCGATAACAGGCGGACATTTTCCTTTATGAATCGGAGAAATCTTTTCTACCATATCTGCAATCTTATTTGGATTGGTAATTACAACTTCTTCGGCTTTTTCGCTTCCCAGATAGGAAAATTCCTGAAGCATTTCCTCAGTAGTATGCAGGTAAAGCGGTGGCTGCATATCTGCATCATCAAATCCCTTTCCTGCCATGATTATTCGGCGGTAGATTTCATCCTCCGGGTCTAAAAAGTGTACGTCACAGGTTGCAACGACCGGTTTATTAAATAATTCTCCTAGTTTTACAATCTTTCGATTGATTTCACGCAGGTCGTCTTCGCTGTTGATATCGCCACGATCCTCATCACGAATCATAAATTCATTGTTTCCGACCGGCTGGATTTCGAGATAATCATAGAAATTTACCAGTCTTGCAATTTCCGGCTCCGGTCTGCCGTTTAACACTGCCTGATACAATTCTCCGGCTTCACAGGCGGAACCAATCAGTAAGCCTTCCTGATATTTTAGATACACGCTTTTTGGAACTCTCGGCCGCCTGTGATAATAAATCAAATGCGAATCCGATACCAGATGATAGAGGTTGACACGTCCGATATCATTGGTTGCCAGAATAATGGCATGATAGGTCGGCATTTTCTGGATGGCATTGACAGAAACTGCTCCTTTTTCATTCAAATCATCCAGATTTTCAATATCTCTTTCCTTACACATCTCGATAAAGCGCAGGAAAATTCCGGCGGTACATTCTGCATCATCAACCGCACGGTGATGATGGTCCAGAGAAACTCCAACCGCTTTTGCTACGGTGTCAAGTTTAAAACGATTTAACTGTGGCAGTAAGAATCTCGCCATTCCCACGGTATCTACGAAAGTAAAGTCTGTCTCAATTCCTAAATCATTACAGTTTTTCTGAATAAAACTCATATCAAATTCCGCATTGTGGGCAACCATAACTGCGCCCTCGCAAAATTCAATAAACTTTGGAAGCAAGGTATCAATGGTTTCTGCCCCTGCCACCATACTGTCATTGATGCTGGTCAGCTTTTCAATCCGAAATGGAATCGGAATCTTCGGATTTACAAACTCAGAAAAACGTCCGGTGATGATTCCGTTTTCCACACGAACCGCACCGATTTCAATAATCTTATCTGCCATTGCCGAAAATCCGGTGGTTTCAATATCAAAGACCACGTATTTTCCTCTAAGCGGTTGTCCCTTACTGTTTTGTACAATTCCTTTCAAATCATCGACCAGATAGGCTTCCATTCCATAAATGACTTTAAAATCCGCATCTTTTGGCACAACTCCGCCCCACTCATCAAAGCAGTGGTTTGCCTCCGGGAACGCCTGAACAACCCCGTGGTCGGTAATTGCAATCGCTTTATGTCCCCATTCATACGCCTGTTTGATAATCTGTTTTGCATCGGAAACCCCATCCATATCACTCATCTTGGTATGACAGTGAAGTTCCACTCGTTTTTCCGGACTGGTATCCATTCTCGAAGAAGTAAATGGTGCAATTTTCTTGATTCCGGCAACAGACGCAATCGTAAGCTCGCTGTCGAAACGGTCAATGTTGGTGACACCTTTTAATTTAATAAAGTTTTTAACTTTTACGCCCTCTAAGATTTCATCTACGTGTTCATTTTTTGCAAACAGTTTTATCATAATCGAATCCGTAAAGTCCGTAATCGCAAACATAATAATTGTTTTTTCGCCACGGATGGCACGGGTATCCAGACTCATAATCTGTCCACGGATACAGACCTCACCCATCTCTGTCTGAACCGAACTTAACGGAATGACCTCATCATCAAAATCTCTTCCATAAATCACATCCGGATTATCGGAACGTTTCACGCCACGTCTGTATTCGGAGTTTTGCGTAAATCTTTTTTCTTTTGTATTTTCTTTTTTCGTTTTTGATTCCGTCTGTTTTTCTTTTTTGTTTTCTTTCTTGCTTTCTTTCTTGCTTTCTTTTTTCTCTTCTTTTGTTGTGTATGGCTGATTTGCTTCGCTTTCTGTGCCCTCTTCGGCCTCATCTTTTACATGCCCGAAAGAAGACTGCTCAATGACATGAGCAGCCTCCTGCATAATTCGTATTTCGCTGTTTTTGCGTATCTTACTTTCGCCTGCTTCTTCATATTCCGGCTCTACAATCAGAGAGAATGCACATCTTTCACAGAAGATTTTTTCAATATAAGAAATCAATTCTTCCTCATGACTTTTTGCCAGTACAGAGGACTGCATGACAAGTTTCATTTTGTTTTCTTCCGGAAATTCAATTTTCGCAGTACGAAAGGTATTATAAATTAAAATACTGTGCCCTCTTAGTTCATCTAACATAGAAGAGCGGTAGGCTTCAAAGAAAAGCTTTGGCGTATACTGAGAGGTCAGCGTAAATTTTTCAATAATTTTTATCTGTATCTGCGCTGAAGCAAAAAACTGTTTCTTTATCTGCTTTTCCAGAGCATAGATGTATTTTTTCTGAATCCACTGTATGCTCTGAATGTAAACTCTCATACGGTCTTTTTTCGGATTGACTGCAATCTTCGTCACTTTCACATCTTCTAAAAGTGCCTTTAATTCTTTTTCTACTTCAAGACCGAAAAAGACTTCTAAGAAATCTTTTTCCATTGATATGCTTCCTTTCTTCTATTCCATTATTCCATCCAATACAAGTTCTCATCATTTGCTTATAAATAGGAACGGATTATTTCGCCCAGTGTTCCAGTTCCTCTCTTAAGGTATCAAGCAGTTCAGCTTCCGGCACTTTCCTTACGATTTCTCCTTTTTTAATCAAAAGACCCACACCTTTTCCTCCTGCGATTCCAAGGTCTGCTTCTTTCGCCTCGCCAGGACCATTTACCACACAACCCATTACTGCCACTTTGATATCTAAATCAAACTGCTGAACCATCGTCTCAACCTTGTTTGCCAGACCAATCAAATCAATCTGGGTACGTCCACAGGTTGGACATGATACGACTTCAATTCCGCCTTTTCTTAAATTTAAGGTCTTTAAAATTCTTTTTGCAGATTTGATTTCCTCAACCGGATCTCCTGTCAGAGAAACACGAATGGTATCTCCGATTCCTTCATATAAAATAATTCCAAGTCCGACTGCGGATTTGATATTTCCGGAGTATAAAGTACCGGCTTCTGTAATTCCGACATGCAGCGGATAATTGGTCTGTTTTGCCAGCAGTTCATGAGCCTTTACACACATCATAACATCAGAAGATTTGATACTGATGACCAGATTATCATAGCCAAAGTCCTCGATAATGCGTACTTTATCAAGCGCACTCTCCACCAGTCCTTCTGCTGTGACTCCATGGTATTTTTCAACCAGTTCTTTTTCGAGTGAACCGGAATTGACACCGACACGAATTGGAATATTTCTGGCTTTCGCAGTATCTACAACGGCTTTAATCTTTTCCGAACTTCCGATATTTCCCGGGTTAATTCGGATTTTATCGGCTCCGTTTTCCATCGCTGCAATTGCCATTTTATAATCAAAATGAATATCCGCAACCAGTGGAATATGAATCTGTTTTTTAATCTCTTTTAATGCTTTTGCTGCTTCTAAAGTCGGAACGGTACAGCGGACAATCTCACATCCTGCTGCTTCTAACTCCAAAATCTGCGCTACGGTCGCCTCGACATCTTCTGTCTTGGTATTTGTCATGGACTGAATTAAAATCGGATTTCCACCACCGATTTTTCTGTCTCCAATTGAAACTACTTTTGTATTGTCACGATACATCTACCTTCTCCTCCAAAAATTAATGGTTTATTTCCAATAGCTTCTTCTTTAACTCTTCTTCTAAGCGGTTCATCTCAGCTTCTGCTTCCATTCTCTGCTGATGACCCTCTTTCTGGATATTCATAATTTCATCAAAGGTGCTGATTAAATTCTCATTTGTATGTTTTAACGTCTCGATATCCACAATTCCACGTTCAGACTCTTTTGCCGCATCAATGGTTGCCATCTTCAATGTCTCTGCATTTTTGCGAAGCAGGGCATTCGTCATATCGGTGACTTCTCTTTGTGCCTTTGCTGCCTGAGATGCATGTGCCACTCCAAGTGCCAGCACCATCTGACTCTTCCAGAGTGGAATGGTATTGACAAGTGTAGACTGAATCTTCTCCGCCATCAAGGTATCATTTCCCTGCACCAGACGAATCTGCGGTGCCGTCTGAATCGAAATCATACGGGTTAATTCCAAATCATGAATTTTCTTTTCAAATCGCTGGCACATCGAATCCAGATCTTTTGCCGCCTGTGCATCTTCCGGCAGATTGCTCATCTGTGCTTTTAAAGTCAGTTCTTTTAACTCACCTTCCCGCACTTCTTGCAGCTTCTTCTTTCCTGCTAAGATATACATGGAAAGTTCCTTAAAATAATTCAAATTCAGCGCATACATTTTATCCATAGTCGCTGAATCCTTTAAAAGCTGAATCTGATGTTTTTCCAGTGTCTGCACAATCTGTTCGATATTTCCTTCTGCTTTGGCATACTTCGTTTTTAATGCCTGAATTTTATTCGTGCCACGTTTAAAGATTCCAAACAGACCTTTTTCTTCTTCCACCGCATCAAAACTCTTCAGTTCTTTCACAACATTTTCAAGCAAATCACCAACTTCTCCAAGGTCTTTTGTTGTTACTTTTGCGAGTGCTTCTTCTGAAAAATCTGCCATTTTTTTCTGCGTTCCCACTCCGTACTGCAAGATTGCAGCAGAATTGCGGATATCAATCTGCTTGGAAAAACTTTCCACCATCTGGCGTTCTTCCGCCGACAATACGTCTTCCGTCATATTTGGGTCAGCCGGTTTTTCCGGCTCTTTCGGGGCAGGTTTTTCCTCCTCTACCCCAAAAGTAAGTGTCGGTGTCACATCAAATTCTTTAAATTCATCGCTCATTTAGTTTTCCTTTCCGGATACACTTTCAAAGTCCTTATTTCCTGTCAGTCCTTCCTGTGCCAGCATGGTCTTTAAAACAGAAATATCAGTCGATACATCCCATGCCGTATTTCTAAAAAAGCTGTCCAGAAGATTTTCAAATGCTTCATTGATCGTATCCAGTGTATTTTCAATCTCTTGTTTTGCCGTTTTGATGTTCTCTCCTTCAACCGGCTGTTTGTCGAGTTCTTCATAAGCTTTCAACAGTTTAACGGTCGTCGGAAGATAATAATCCATAAATTTATGCAGGTCTGAAATCAACTCCGGATGCTGTTCCACCCGCTTAAAAATTCTTAAAATCACATTCTCCAGATGATACATTTTATTGGAAATTTCTACACCCGGAATTGCTTCATTGCAGCTTCGAATTTCTTCTAAGTAAGCTTCCCCTTCTTTGATGACTTCCTGCACTTCTTCTGAAAGAGTTCCCCGCAGTTTCTGTTCTGCCTGTTCTTTTTCCTGCATCTCTTTTTCCTGAATCTCAGATGCTTTCTTTGTCTGCATATACTGTTCATAAGACTCATCACTGGTAATTAGATAATTTCCCTCTTCATCCAGATGCCCTTCTAAGAACATACGGTTTTTAATCATTTTCTTCAAATCCCGTTTTACAAATTTTGGAGATTTTCTTACGCCTTTTGCAAGCTCCTCAATTTTAACATAAGTCTTTCCATTTAAAGTCCGTACATAAGAACGGAAGCGATTCACTTTTTTACGAAGCGTATTTCCATAAATGCCAAGCGCTCCACTTGCCACTATCGCAGCTATAAATACAAACATTCCTCTTTGCATCTTATTTGCAACTGCGTCAATAAAGATTCCTGCAATCCCAAGCGTTGCAGCCGTCACTCCAAACATTCCCACAAGTGCAATTCCAAGTGTCGTAAATAAAATTCCAAGTGCTCTCGGAGTTGAAGTATTGACATACAGGGCGAATTTTTCTCTGGCTTCTTTCACCAGTTTCTTTTTATATCCCCGCATATTCTGCTCTTGTCTTTGTCTTTCCGGTGAAACAGTTCTTCTCTGATTTGCTGTCTGCTGACTACCTGAAAAATGATTCAGATTTTTTATTGCAGCATCTTTCACACTCGTCGCCATATTTCCCAGCGCATTCTCAAGCGTTACACCTAAATCACGATTTAAGCGCCCATAATCTCCTGTCTCAATTGCATCCTGCACAATATTTTTTATATCATTTCCAAGTTGGTTCCAATCATTCTTTGGCATATTCTCTCACTCCAATCCTGCCCTTACCAGAACTGATTTCAATTATATCTGATATGACTTAAAAAAGCAATGTAACTTCTCTTGCATTTCCCGCATTAAAGTTTTATAATGGAAAACAAATTTATAGTTACCTATCGTATCAATGGGCAAAGAATGGAGGAGATTCAAATGGAGAAAAAAAACATCGACTGGTCCAGCCTTGGATTTGGTTATGTAAAAACAGATTATCGTTATGTTTCAAATTTTAAAAATGGAGCATGGGATGAAGGCGGTCTTACAACAGACGATACCATCACCTTAAGCGAATGTGCCGGAGTTCTTCAGTATGCGCAGACTGTTTTTGAAGGTATGAAAGCTTTCCGTCAGGGCAAAGATGTAGTTATTTTCCGTACTAAAGACCATTTAAATCGTTTAAATAATTCAGCTCGTATTCTTGATATTCCACCAATTGATGTTGATTTAGTATATGATGCTCTTCATCAATTAATCACTATTGAAAAAGATTGGGTGCCAAATAAAAAAGGTCAGAGCCTTTATATTCGTCCATTCATCTTTGCAGATGACCCATTCTTAGGTGTTAGCGTATCTAAAAGATATAAATTCTATATCATTCTTTCTCCAGTAGCTGCTTACTATGCACATGGATTTGCTCCAGTAAAAATCATGGTAGAAGATACATATGTTCGTGCAACAAAAGGTGGTTTAGGTGAAGCAAAAACTCCAGCTAACTATGCAGCAAGCCTCCATGCAGGTCTTGAAGCTCACAAAAATGGTTATGACCAAGTATTGTGGTTAGATGGTGTACATCGTAAATACATCGGTGAAGTTGGTTCTATGAACATTTTATTCAAAATTGATGGTAAAATCGTAACTCCTGCTTTAGATGGTACTATTTTAAATGGTATCACAAGAAGAACTGTTCTTGCTGTAGCTAAAGAATGGGGCATGGAAGTAGAAGAACGTCCTATTACTATTGATGAATTAGTAGAAGACTACGAAAATGGTAAATTAGAAGAAGTATTCGGTTCTGGTACAGCGGCTGTAATTTCC
>ERZ836939.71-NODE-71-length-127757-cov-6.863166_pt1 | contig 127757 bp, 129 predicted proteins | sample MGYA00519912_ERZ836939 | MGnify/ENA primary metagenome ERZ836939 (study PRJEB31850, sample SAMEA3708810) | human gut metagenome | biome: human gut; feature: human-associated habitat; material: faeces | place: China | collected 2014 ...
GAATCTATCAAGCAGCTTAACTAAAAGTGTTCAATTTATTATTGCAATTTACGAATAAATATAATCTTAATAATTGGAATAATAAGACAGAATGGAGTTGCTACATTAACACTGATATAATTCATCCACATGGTCAAGAAAGTATTCCACGTAGCTTATTGTTCGGATCAAATTGTGAAAGATTTAAAGATAATAAAGATTTAGATAGATTTAATAAAGAATATTGGGCACGATATGATGTTAAATATTCTACACTCTTGAAAGAAACCGAACTGTATATTATTTATGGATCATCTATTGGTGAATCAGATAGTTGGTGGTGGAAGAAAATTTGTGAGTCCTTAAAAAATGGTGCAGAATTAATTGTTTATTCATATAAACATGAATTTTCATCTTTGGACTTTGTTAATAAGTATGTGAAAATAGCTGATAGAAAATTTGTATTGAGTAGAATTTTTGTAGTAGATTATAATAACGCAAAAAATTTAAATTTTCTTTCTCTAAGGAATTTTTAGTTCAATTATATGAGATTTAATATTATAAGAAATAAAAGAGAAAATATATTGATCTTAACAGAGAATTAAATTTAGAAGATAAAAATAATCATTTATCTGCTAAGATTATAGATAAACGTCTTCTAAAATACTGTATTGTAATATACTTTAATTTTTTTAAGAACTAATGATACAATACATTATTTTTTTAAGTCTGATAAGTAATTGAGTTTATAAATAAAAATAAAATGGTGAGATAATGAAAAAATAATTTGTATAGCATTATTAATTTAGAAAATGTTTGTATAGTTGCGCTTTTACTTTATATAATAGGTTGCTCAATTTGGCCTAGATTTTTCAAATATTTGGGGATAAGTATAGAAATAGTATCAGTTTTATTAATTGTAATTATTGTACATATTGAAAAAAATAGAGGAGAGATAGAAACTTTTAAAAGCAAAGTGGAAAATTATCGTATTTTAATAGCTAGTATTTTTCTATGGCTTGTAGGTTTTCTAATTGTATAGCCCCATCAATATTCTGTTGGTCTAAAAAATTGGATTGGTATTAGTTCTATTATAAGTATAGGTACTTTTTTGTTTGCTTATAAGCCGCGAATAATTGAAGTGATCTTAGATGGAGATTATGTAGTTGAACAAGAGAATTCAGTAAAATATTATAAATTTAATTCAAAAATTTGAACTATTTATGCTATTAATAGATTTAATAAAAATACAAAACTATCTTATAAAGGAATATGTACTGAGGAAGATTGGAAAAAGTTAAATAGTGATGAAATTACCGAAAGTCAAGTCTTATTTTGGAACGAAGAAAAAGAAATTAGTAACGTGCTGCAAAAGAAAGATTACAAGACAATTGATAAAAATGAGGAAAGTGAATTCTATAGAGTAGATGTGGAAAAACTAAGAACAGTATATTTAAAGGACCTAGTAAAACAAAAAAATCTAGTAGTTGTATTTAAAGATATTGGAGGGAATTATTGGACTAAAAAATTTAAATTCGGAAAATTATATATTCTTAATGACAGCAACTAAATATTGTAGAGAAAAATATTATATGCTATATTAATATGGATGTCTTATTGAGGGGGGCAAAATTATGGCAGAAATTTTACAAGCTCAAGAACCTATTGCTGTTGCGAATTTTGTGATAGATATAGCTAAAAAAAATAATATGTCTGTCACAAATTTGCAACTTCAGAAAATATTATTTTTTTTACAAGGATTTACTCTATGTAAGTATAAATATGGTATAGTAAACGGAACTTTTTCAAAATGGCAATATGGTCCGGTTCAAAAAAATGTTTATCGTACTTTTAGAGATAATGGTGCAGGACCGATTACAAATAAATATGTAAATGCTTATTTTGATTCTAATGGTCAATTTCAAAAACAAATTCCCGAAATTGAAATAACTAATAAAGTTCGGAAAGAAATTACTGATTTTACATTAAACTTAATTAAAATTCCTACATGGAAATTAGTAGGATTGACACATAAAGATCCTAGTTGGTATAACTATAAAGATAAAATAATGAATTATGAAGCGCAAGATTATAAAGATAATGAAATATTAGCCTGTTTCCAAAGTAATGAATCAGAATTAAAATAATGGATAGAAGAAACTTTATTGAAGGACTTATAAATAAGTTTACTATTAAATTAGATCAAGATAAGGATAATGATCAATTAATTGATAGTTTAATTTTTTTAGGAGAACAAGAGAGTTATTGTAGATCGTATCCAGAAATTAGTGATATTATCTATCATTTAGAGAAAGAAAAGTTTAAAAATTTAAAGAGTAACTTTGCGTTACTAGAAGAAATTACTGAAAATAAATTTGAAGCGTTATTAAACGATGAAAAGTTTGCTATATATTCTAACGATGAAATTGCTAAAGATTTAAATAAAAGAGATGAGAATGAAAATAGAAGAAGAATTACCAATAATCTTTTGAGATTTGAACGACATATTTAATTAAGCTGTTATCAAAGAGATTATATTTTAAGTCAAACATCGGATGCTGAACAAATAGCTAAAAATGCAAAAAGAAAAGTAGGACATATTTATTCCGAATTTGTCGGAATATTAGCTATTTTTACTGCAATGTCGTTTGCAATGATGGGTTCAGTTCAAGTTTTAGGAAATTTATTTCATGATGTTAAATTGTGGGGAATAGCTTCAATAGGATATGCGCTCATTATTGGAGGAATTTATGTTATTATTATGTATATAATAATAATGACACTTTTGGTAGGCATAAAAAAACTATACGGAAATGATGAAAAGGATGCTAAATATAAATTTACTACTGGGATTGTAACTCTTGTTATAAGTGTAAGTATGTTAATGATAATTGCCGGGTTAGCATTCTTAAAAATAATGAAATAATTGGCTGTTTGTCAAACAACCTAAAGTAGGAGATGAATTGTAACATGACGATGTTATAATTCACCTCTTATTTTTTTGTTTAAAATTAAGTTGAGGTTGAGGTCGACAACAGGAAAGAATTGATAATTCGTTTGTCAAACTGGCCCGTTGATATATTTTTCTTTTAAAGCTAGATTTAGGTTGTTGATCGTTAAGATCGTATTTTAGAAATTGAGTAAGTGAAATATATTAGCCTCAATAAATATTGTGAGGTGATCTTGTGAATTTTATAGGAATAGACGTTAGCCAAGGTAAAAGTCATGCAACACAAATAACTGATGAGTTTGAGAAAAGAACTTTTGCTTTTAATCATAATAAAAGTGGATTTAATGATTTATCTACTCACTTTACTTCGATACTTGTATAATTTTTGAAACAACCAGATAAGTCTTGTTAGCCAAATCTTTTAACTTAGTTGCAGTCTTTTGAGCATGTTTTTTTGCAATGCATTTAAGTTGCATAAGTTAACTTGTCTAACTAATTCGCAATGCGGATAATGACTGATTATTTTCCAATAATTAGATCCTTTAGTTGCATTAAATGGGTTTTTTATTTCGAAAAAAGTAGATTGAAGAACCTAATGGAGCCTTCTTTTGGCTATTACTAAGTCAGACGTTAGCTGATCATAAAATCTTCTCAGCACATTAAGCTGATGATACATATTAATTTGTATTTTATTAATTGGTTGGTTATATAATCTTTGAATTAAGGCTGGATAATAAGTATCATTTTTACCATTTTTATTATGGCACAGACCTAGATTCATTTCTTTTTTAGCTTTAAGAGGATTAATAATTATATAGTTATAGCCATAGTCCTCTAGAAAAGCTTGCAATCTACGAGAATAGATGCCTGTAGCTGAGAATATGATTTATAAAAAGTAGCTAAATCCTTTAATAGCAGGGTAAAGTCTGAACGATCATTAGTAATTGTTATTTCATTTTTGCTTTGACCAATTAATTCACAGATAGTAGAAGTAGACCTGCTTATATCAATTTCGAGTACAACTTGCATAATAAATATCTCCTAAAGATTAGTAGTAAAACATATTTGTTTAGGAAGATAGATCTAATTTTCTAAATTCGACATCAAGTGTCCACATTCTTTGAAGAGGTTACTAAAGTCATAAGCAAAACTGTCAGTTTTTTGCACGGCATCAAGCGTCTAAAGAGGCCACGACATATTGTTTTACTTCTATCTCCATCCTACGATTAGAACAAAAAATAGTGAATTAATTATTCCGTCGGATAATCAATTCACTATTTAGCTTAGAATGTTTTATGCAATAAAAAATCCTGTCGATAGAATATCATAGATATCCATCAACAGGAAAAAGTATAGAGGCGAATAAAACCAAAACGACAGTAGCAGGGGGAAGTGCTACTGTCGTTTTTTCTCAGACACTGCTTGAATTTGTCCACGCTGTAAACTGGTTAATTGATGATAGTGCTTAGAAATGCTAGAATTTGAATTGGTCATGAAGATCTTACTTTCTTGATTTTTAGTCATTTCAAGTTTAGGTCTTCATGGCCTTTTTGTTTAACGATTCGTGTTGCACTTCAATTTTAAATCCGTGAAGGTTTATTAACGATGCTAAGCTGTCACTAAAGTGTACCTTTATTGATAGACGGGCTCGGTAAAAGATTTAACCGTTGCTCTAGTAATAGTTTATTGACAATATTTTCTCCGTGCTGATTAGTTGATGTTTGACCGTAAGAGGTGAGTAACTTTATAATTTCTTCAAGAGTTTTTTGAGCACTGAGTCTATCTAAGAAATCACTGCTACCTTTTTTGTAATAGAAGTTTAATTCAATATTACTATCATATATATTATAAATGTCAAATAATGATTCGAAGTAAGAATAATCAGCATGTCCTAAAGAATGGCCGAAGAAGATAATTTTATTTATATTTTTTTGAAATTGATGTTTTTTATCTCTCATATTGTTAACTTGATTATCAATTAATCTAAAAGATTTGGTAAATATAATTCTCGGATCATTAAAGTCTATGTCATTAGTTGTATCGGAAATGTCATGCCAATCAATTCCGAATATAGGTGGGGCTAACCTTTTATAATTAGAATGTAATTTGTTTATTTGTGACCTAGTATATGAATCATTCCACGATGCAACCCCGTGTATATTCGTCCAACTATTAAAGGTTATGTTTGAAAACCTTTTTTCGTGAATCATTTGGTTAACGATATTTTCATCTAAAGAATAATTAAAGTTGATAACGTCAAGGTGTACTATTTCTTCATTGTAGGATGATGTTAGATATTTTAATAATTTTTCAGATCTTTTAAAATAATGATCTTTGGATTTATAAATGAGATTTTTAATATATAAAGCAAAAGATTTTTCAAACTTTTTAAGGCTATCGAGCATACTAGTCGAAAGATCTTTATTATCTTTGAAACAGTATTGGACTATATTAATGAATTTCATTCGTGCTTGATCATTTGGAAATTCTGAATTTGAAAAAATTTCTTTCTTGTTTTTAAAAACAATAGTAACTGTTTTAAATATCATTTTTTCAATGTCTACCCACTGAAATTTATCACTATTACTCATTAAAACATAAGAGCTTATGAAAATAATGTCCCAATTAGTAAGAGTAGGTTCGAAATCAGAGAAGTTTTGTCTAAAAATTTGTTTGAAATAGTTGATTAAATATCCGTAAGAATCAGAATTTGACTGAATAAATTTTTCAACATTTAAATTATAAAGTTTTTCTTTAAATACATTAATAAAAAAATCTATTGCTTTTTGTTTACATTGTATAACCGTCTGTTCAGGGAACTTTTCAATATATTTTTCGGTTAGAAAATCAATACCATATTTTTTTGAAAAGAAGTCTGTGTACTTAGTTTTTAGTTTACATTGTAAATCGAAACCGTTTCCAATAATCAATAGCTCATTTAAAGTGTTATTTTGCATCAATATTATTACCTCGAATCTATATATATACGGTTCATATTTTTAATAAAAAATTGCTATTTGTCAAACCGTCTACACGTAATATGGTGTTATGATTCATTTCTATGTAAAGTTAAACTCAATAAAGTGTTCAGCTTTAGTTTTTTGCTCATATTTTTGTATTAAAAGAAAGTTCGATAAATAAGCTTGTAAACATGTCGTTTTTACAAGCTTAGGTTTATAATAATCTGTTATATTACAAAAATGAGTTTTAGTCAGATGACTAATTGCTTGCTAAAGTAATTTATGTGGTATTATATTCCATCCATTCCCATAAAAAACTTGAATATAATAGAAAAGGATAGTATTACTATGAATGATTAATATTGAATTCACTTTATTATTCAAACACCAAATTTAGAGATTGTTGATTATCGCTAGCATAACAAGATAATAAGAAGGAAAATAATGATGTTAAAGAAAGAATACTACACAAATTTCAAAGATAAGTGAAGTTTTAAGTAAAGAAATTTATGAAGCCTCTAAACTTATCGGCTTATGCAGTGGCTAAGGAAATTGAGGTGTCTCCATCAAGAATTTTAGATAGTCTTCATGATGAAAGAAAAACTACAGTAGATACTTATGTAAGATTAGGAAAGTTATTTGGTGTATCACCAAAATTCTTTTTAAATATTCAGAATGATATTGAAACAAGAAATGTTGGGATAAAAACAGCAAAGAATACGATCAAATTAAGCAAATTAGATTTGCTTAGAGTATAAGTATATTTATTCATTAACAATAAAGTGCGTTTTTTGCCAACGTCTTTAAATTCATCAAAAGCTAAATACTCAGGAAGCTGATCTAAATCATCGTAGAACTTAGGAGAACAAGATTCTAAGACTCTTTGAACAGTATTAACTATAGGTTATGCTCACGAGCAATACTGGTCATAGAGCGATCTTCTGTAAGAGCAGCTAAGACCTTACGTTTAGAAGCGTTAGAGATGTGGCAATATTTATTAACAAGGTTAGATTGAGCCATTGATCTTTTAAGGCAGTCATTGCAAAGAACGCGTTGTTTTTTAAGTCGGATAGTAACAGGATAGCTAGCATTAGCAGTAATAAAACGCACGTTAGAAATATAATGACCATTGTGTTTAAGATTATTGGAATGGCAGTAAGGACAAGCAGGCTGAATAAGCTCTGCAACATAGAGATTATGATATTTACCGTTAATATATTTTTTAAAATAATCAGTAAAAACAATGTTTTGATCTTCAATATCCAGAGAAAATTTAATATAATCGTTAAAAGAGGACATAGCGCAAACTCCTAGTAAACTTAATTGAATTGGTCGAAGAAGGAGAGAGGCTATGGCCTATTTCTTTATGCAAAAATAAGGGTAATTGGGATAGAAAGATGAAATATATAAAGCAATTTCTTTTAATGATTATAGAATGGATAATTTTAATTATTATATTAGGTTTTTGTAGATTCTTTCATGGTCAGTCATTTAATTATATTATGTTGATTTTATTTATATTGGTTATTGATCAAATAAATAAAATCTTTAGAACCCATTGGATACGTAAATATCGAAGCAACTGGTTTAGGGTATTAATATATTTATTAAGGATTATTTTCTTGATAGTCATTTCTATAGTGATATCACATTTAGATTTAGAAAAAATTTATAGTGTAAGTATAATTTATTGGATTTATTTTATTTCTATTATTATCGCCATAATACTTACAGAGCCCTGTTTTAAATTGAGATTATATGTACCCGATAATGACGAAGAGAAGCAAGTTTTGAGACCAAATTTTAATAAACCAATTGAACTTTATATTTTTGCTAACCGAGGTAAAAAGTACAGATATTTAGGAATAACCCCATTAGAATATATTAAAGAAAGAAAAGTAAGTTTAGTAAAACATATTTATGATACTTCTTACTGTAAAAAGCAGGTAATTGATTTTTGTAAGGTGCCTTTTGTTAGTGGCAAAAATAGATTTTATTTGAATCTTCCGCACATAAAAAAACTATTCAATACTGAAAAAATTGGAATAATAATAGAAGAAAGGACAAATAAAGAGAAAAAAAACACTTTATTATTATCGCTTAGGAAAAAGAAATTTAGATTGTATAAACAAGCATCCTATTTTCTTTAATATGATAGCTATTCCTGTGTTACTTGCTAATGGATTAGGAGCGATTGTGTATGGCGTATGTTTATATTTTCATAAATATATTAAATTTTTGGTAAATAGCAGTGTATTGATAAAATTAACTCAAAAATTCGGTGATGTAAAATATAAAGTTGAGTTAACTAATAAAATAAGTATGGGTTTTCTTATAGTGTATTTAGTTATGATTTTTTGGATATTTACCTTACCTTTTTGGACTGAGAAATTTGATGAATTTGTAAAAAAACTTGGAATTGTGATAACATTATTTCTAGATTTTGCAGCATGTATTATCATTCTAATTTTTCTTGAAGGAAGAGGTCTAAACGATCATTTTAGTTTCTTTTGTTTAATAGTTTGGATAATCTTTAATATTATTGAAGTGATTATTTTGATATATAAATGGATGTTAGAAGATAAAAATACAGGAGGAATACCGCGTACTCAGTTGATTATGACGATCATATTTGGAATTTTATCCTTTATTGTAGGAAAATTGTGGCGATAAAGCAGTTCAACTATTACTACATGTAAATTTTCCATGTAGGGTCAATCACAACAAGATGCTTTACTTTATTTTTGAGTGTAGCAAATATAGGATGAATTATTTCAGAAAAAAGGTACGACAAATAAACCTGTAAAACATGTCGCTTTTACAAGCTTAGGTCTATAATAAAGTTGATCAATTAATTACGACCAAAGTCTTTTTGATTATGTGTGGCTACGTTGTAATCATATGGTTGATCATTGGTAATCAGAGCATAAATAGTTCTGATTAATTTATGAATTGAAGCAATAGCTATCTTTTTAAACCCTTTGGTTTGAGAGGATAGCTTTTTGCTTTCATAATAATCTGCTATATGACAAGGATTAGTTTTAGCCGCATTATCTATTTGTCCAATAGCACGATAAAGCAGTTTACGTGCTATTGCATTACCGCGTTTAGTAATACTTAAACTAGCATCCATTTCACCAGATTGATAGCGTCCCGGATCAATACCGATAAAAGCATTGATCATATTAGGATTAGAAAATCTACGGATGCTTCCTAATTCAGCTAATACTCTAATAGCCGTAGTTTGGACAAAGCGAGAATACTTTCTAGATTTTCAAGATCATGATTGGGTAAAGATTTAGCTAGTTTAACCATTCTAGAAATTAAATTTTTTCTTTGTTCGTTTAAGTTAATTAGTCTTTGAGCATAATATTGCACCTGCTCGACTTCTACGCTGTTTTCAGAAACAACAGGATAAGCCTTGTTAGACAGATCTTTCAACTTATTTGAAGTCTTTTGCGCATGCTTTTTCGGAATGCCTTTAAGCTGCATAAGCCATTTAATAATATCCTTTTCTTGAGTTTATCTAACTAATTCACAATGCGGGTAATGACTGATTATTTTCCAATAATTAAAGTCTTTATCTGCACTAAATAAGCTTTCTATTTCAGAAAAAGTAGATTGCAAAGATTGGTGGAACCTATTTATGTCTATAATAATTAGAATTATGATAACATTCATTAATAAGATTAGATTAAGCTACAGTCTCCTAAGAGAAGTATTACACAGAACTTTTTATTTTCTTAACTAAAGTTTACTAGCATTGGTAGTAATGAAACGAACGTTAGAAAAATAGTGACCATCATGTTTAAGATTAGTAGAATAGCAATAAAAAAAGAGTTCTGAATAAGTCAGCTATCAAGACTTTCTGAGACTTGTCATCAATTTTTTCAGAATAATCAGAAAAAATGATACTAGTACCTTTAATATGATGTTGAATTTTAATACAATCATTAAGAGAGGACATAAGTAGTCAACTTATTGGGATTAGAAGATTTAATGCAGTGAGACTTATACCTCTTTTTTTGTATAATAAAAATGACAAGAATAGTATAAGTATTTGATGAATAAATCAGAGTTTTGTGTATAGGGAATAATATTTGAATTGGATAAAGTGATAGTTAAAAGAAAAAATGGCTATTATGTTAAAAATACAAAGTGACTATTTATATGGTTTGATTTAAAATTGAATTATATTTTTTTACTGTTAATTCACAAGAGTGAAGTATTTGGTGGCTATAATGAAATATAAAAAAGATAAAATTTTTTATAAATTTAAAGATAAAGATAAAATTTATGAATTGGTAACATATGATGAATCTAAAATAGACTATTACTCATTAATAAAAAAGTATCAGAGAGAAGGCTATTATCAATTAATCATTAATTCTAGATTAATGATTGATTTAATCAAAGATTTTAAGAAAATTGATTTAACTGTGTATGATATTGAATTACAAGAAGATGATGAAACCTTCTATGGGGAGTTACGTAAAACTTTAAAGGGACTTAAAAACAAACATAATTCAGAATTATGTTTCAAGTATTTGTTACAAAGCTTAAATTTATTATATTGTGATAATTCAATAGAAATTAACAAAATTTCTTTAGGAAATAGTAGTGATGATGTAATTGTCTATTCAAATGGCATTGTAATAATGAATGAAGATATAGAAGAAAAAATAAAAGCTTTTTTAAAGAAAGAATTACAGTTGATTATTCAATGAAAAAGTTATATAAGAATTTATTAAAGCCTTTAATGATTATAATCTTTAGTTTGAGTTGTGCACACTTTTTCAACTTGACTCGTATTATTCCAATTATTCCTAAGAAAAATTTATCACTTGATATTTCTATATATAGTGTTTTTTTTACGTATCTTATAAATTTAATTGAGGATTATTATTACAAAAGTAAAATATCTGTTGAATTATATTTAAATACTGGGAGGCAATTTTTAAATAAAAAAGATGAAAATTTATCAATGAATGAAAAAAAGCCAGCAACAATTTATGCAAAGATTCATTGTGATGATGCTAGAAAGATCCTTAATTTTAATTTAGAAGTAATATTGAAAGTTCCAGATTTTGTATCTGCAAGCTGTGATAAATCCGTTGTTCAAGAAAATCGTGATTTGCATATTTGTAAATTAGACTCAGAAGATATGGTTATTCCTATATCTGTTATGGCGAATGAAATAAGTGGAAATAAATCTGATACAATCTATTTAACAATTAAGGAAAATAAAAATAAAAGAAAATTAATAATTAAAACAAATAAAATGAAAATAGGAGTTTAATATGTCAAATACAACAAGATGGATTTTCATGGAAAAGCAGAATACTAAAACTAATGAAAAAGATCAAAATATTAGTATTGAAAAGATAGGTGCAAAAATTGAAGAAGTAAAAAATAATACTTCAGTGTTAGCAGATAAACAGAATACTATCAGTAAAGTTGAAGTAAACACTGCATTTCCAAAATTTAAGAAAGAAACTTTTGGAAGCAATCAAATTAATTTTAATTTTTACAATATTAGCTACTATAGAACTTCTAATATAGATAATACATCAACAGAAGATAATTTTTGGATAATATTGTATACTTTAAATCAAAAAAAATATCTTATTATTAATAAGAACTCAGGTGCATTGACGCTTTTGAGAAAGATTTTTGGATTTAAGGGCAGAAATGAAATAGCACAGGTACCTCATGGAATTGACAGTAGAATAATTATTTGGCTAATCTCTATGGTATATAATAGTAGCGCTGATTACACCAACTCAGACAAAATATTAAGTATTGATTCAATTAATGGATTTAAAGGTAATACCGAAGATTTATTAAATACAGTTTCTGCAGATGGGTCAGGCATAATGAATATTTTAAGTACACTTTCATTTTTGCTGGAATCATCTTCTTTGAGACAAATTAGATTGACTCTTTCATTTGGTGAGCACAAAAATTTAGAGTTAAAAATAGATGTCAATAATACTATAGAATCAAATGAAGATAAGTATCGTGGCATATTTTTAATTGATGAAGAGAGTACTACTGATAGTGTGATTTATAATCAATATTTGTTGATATATAATGAAATAATACCATTAATTAGACAATGGTTTAATGAATCTCAAGATGATGAGGAAGAGAATCTAACTGAAGAAGATTGGTGGAAGAAGTTTTATAAAAACTTTTTAATTCAAGTTAGTGATGATTTAAAAAACAAAGTAGATGAGAAGAGAAAAAGACTATGATTGCAATTATTGTTATTGATCCAAGCTCTGTTTTATTTTAATAGCTTGAACGCGTTTAATTACGATTGGATTCTATTTCAAATATTTCATTTGATGATATATGACATACCAATATGCTTATTGAACTATACAAAGATGTAACATTGATAACCTTCTTAACTATTTTTATCATAAGAGGTATAAGGATAGAGATAATAGTTCAAGATCCTTGATACTTCTTCAAAACTTGATAAATCAGCAAAATTAAAACTGCCAGTTGAATATATGAATTTGAAGAGATGATTTTATTATTCACTAAATTTTTTATCTAATTTGTACTCTCAAATAGATGTTTTTGTGATTGTTGATATTCTATTCAAACATGTCTAGATGAACTTGTTCATTTGTTTAATTTTACAGTCAGCCATTTTTAACCAAGTAAAAACATATAACATTTCTTCTTTTACGTAGAGCGTGAAGCACAGTTTTGATGAAATTATTTATAAGAGTTTTGTCATTAAGCTGATACATAGGGAAGGTAACCTATATCTTTAATTTAATTATGAGAAAGATCTTTATGAAGAATTAGATAAAAATACTTCTACTCAAAAAGCTACTGCTTTTAATAAATTGGAGATTAATATATTTTAAACTTAAGAATAAAAAGGTATTATCTATTTGTAGAAATTAGTACTGTATAATCATAGTCACATGAAGAATAGATTAGAATGTCCCCAATCGTGCTAATTACTGTAAATAGAACGATAGACTGACTATCTTCTTCCGGAGTAAAGATAAAAAACGTAATTATTTTTAATAAAAGTTTACTTTGGCACATAATGACTTAATTGAGTGAAAGTACAGATAAGATACTGAACTATTTTAAGTATAATTAATAAAACTTAAAAGATAGAGCTAATTTTGACCAAAAAGTTGATAAGTAGTAGTTTATCCAGTAGAGCTTGCTCGTTTCAATAAAAGGTTAAGTATTGAGATTTAAGAAGATAATTCGTGGATCCTAATAGGTGGGAAGAATATGGAAATCAAAATTTGGAATAGAAATGCAGAATAAATTAGGGATGTTTGAATTAGCCCTTTGCTCTTGAAATTATGATTTCATTTATTGAGAATATTCATGAATTAAGAAATGTCTGTGCTCATAACAACCGTTTGCTAGATTTTAGGTGTAGGGCTGATTCAAAATATTTTAGTGCTTTACATTCAAAGTATAATATTGAGGATAAGAATAGTAGAAGATATGCCTATTCAGTCTTTGTAAGTATGCAATGTTTCTTAAGTCCAACTGAGTTTAAAATTTTGAATAATACTATTCGAAAAAGGTTAAATTTGTTAAAAAAGCACCTGAACTCCATAGATATACAAGAAATACTAAATTTATTAAAATTTCCAAATGAATGGTTGACTCAACCTAGATTGAAACAGTAGTGGGATTAAAAAATGCCAAAATACTACACAAGCGGTGAATTTGCGAAAAAAGCCCATGTGTCGATTCGTACGATTCGCTATTATGATCAAAAAAATTTATTAAAACCATCAACGCATACTGCGAGTGGTGCTAGACGTTATACTGATACAGATTTTGCAAAGCTGCAGCAAATTCTTCTATTAAAATACCTAGGATTTTCTCTAAGCGATATTCGAGAGATGACCTTAGGTTCAGGGGACAGACAGTTGTTACTTGACTCACTTCAAATTCAAAAAAGACTAGTAGAAGAACGACTTAAAGAAATGCAGAATGTGGCAACTGCTATTGATTCTACGAGTAGCACCTTGAAGGCTGGTCAAGAAGTTGATTGGAGCAAAATGTTAAATTTAATTCATTTAACTTCAATGAATCAGTCTTTAAGTACGCAATATCAGAATGCTTCAAATATTTCTGCTCGAATTAGGCTACACCGAGATTATTCTCTCAATAAAGAGGGATGGTTCCATTGGCTGTTTAAGCAGCTTGATTTAAAGCCAGGGATGAAGATTCTTGAATTGGGTGCTGGTAACGGTGCTTTATGGTCTCAGAATTTAGATAAACTGCCAAAAGGTTTAACAATAGTTTTATCTGATATTTCAGAAGGAATCTTAGCCGATGCTAAGAATGAAATTGGCGATAACTCTGAATTTCAATATGCAATTTTTGACGCTCAAAAGATTCCCTTTGCCGATAATACTTTTGACCTGGTAATTGCTAATCACATGCTTTTTTATTGTGACGATATTCCCAAGACTCTAAAAGAAGTTCGCCGGGTAATGAAAAAGGGTGCATCTTTTGCCTGTGCAACTTATTCAAAGCGCCATATGCATGAAATTACTGATTTAGTTCAAGAATTTAATCCTGAAATAGTTTTATCTTCTACCAATCTATATGATCGTTTTGGTCTCGATAATGGTGCAGAAATTTTAAGTAAAGACTTTACAGACGTTTCTTGTCATAAATATCAAGATGCTATTGAGTTATCTGAATCTACGCCAGTAATTTCTTACATTTTATCTTGTCACGGCAATCAGAATGCAATTTTATTAGATCACTATAACGAATTTAAAAACTATGTCGACGAAAAAGTAAGTGGAGGATTCCACATTACTAAAGACGTTGGATACTTTATTTGTAAAAAAACATAGTTTTTTTATTTTTAGGCTTGAAGGTGACGTAACGTAATGTTATATACTTCATATGAACTCAAAAATATTTGGAGGAATAATATGAAAGTTATTGTTACTGGTGGTGCCGGTTTTATCGGTTCAAACTTTATTTTTTACATGTTAAAGAAACATCCTGACTATGAAATTATCTGTTTAGATAGTTTAACTTATGCAGGTAACTTATCTACTTTGAAGGATGTCATGGATAATCCTAACTTCAAGTTTGTTAAATTAGATATCCGTGATCGTGAAGGTGTTTACAAGTTATTTGAAGAAGAAAAACCTGATGTAGTAGTTAACTTTGCTGCTGAAAGTCACGTTGACCGTTCTATTGAAAATCCAGAAATTTTCTTAGAAACTAACATTATTGGTACTTCTGTTTTGATGGATGCTTGCCGTAAGTACGGTATCAAGCGTTTCCACCAAGTATCAACTGACGAAGTATACGGTGACTTACCATTAGATCGTCCAGATCTTTTCTTCCACGAAGATACTCCGCTTCATACTTCAAGCCCATACTCATCAAGTAAGGCGAGTGCAGACTTATTGGTTGGTGCATATGGTAGAACTTTCCACTTGCCAGTAACTATTTCACGTTGTTCTAACAACTATGGTCCATATCAATTCCCAGAAAAATTGATTCCTTTGATGATTCAAAGAGCCTTAAATAATGAAAAATTACCAGTTTACGGTGATGGTAAGAACGTTCGTGACTGGTTATACGTTGAAGATCACTGCAAGGCAATTGATCTTATCTTAGAAAAAGGTACTCCAGGCGAAGTCTACAACATCGGTGGACACAACGAAATGCACAACATTGACATTGTTAAGCTTATCTGTGACTACTTAGACAAGCCTTACTCATTAATTGAACACGTTACTGACCGTAAGGGACATGATCGTCGCTACGCAATTGATCCTGAAAAGATCCACAATGAATTAGGTTGGCTTCCAGAAACTATGTTTAAAGATGGTATCAAGAAGACTATTCAATGGTACCTCGATAACAAAGAATGGTGGGAAAACATCATTTCTGGTGATTACCAAAACTACTACGATGAAATGTACGGCAAGAAGCAAGTTTTAGATAAGGACTAATTCAGCATGAAGGGAATTATTTTAGCAGGCGGTTCAGGTACTCGTTTATATCCATTGACTCTAGTAACTAGTAAGCAATTATTACCAGTTTACGACAAGCCGATGATTTATTACCCATTATCTACTTTAATGCTAGCTGGTATTAAAGATATTTTAGTTATTTCTACTCCAGCTGATACTCCACGTTTTAAGGAGTTATTAGGTGATGGTTCACAATTTGGAGTTAACCTTTCTTACAAGGTACAACCAACTCCAGATGGCTTAGCACAAGCATTTACTTTGGGCGAAGATTTCATTAATGGTGAACCTTGCGCCATGGTCTTAGGTGACAACATTTTCTACGGCAACGGTTTTACTGATTTACTTAAGAATGCTGCTGAAGATGCACAAAAGGGTAAGGCGACGGTATTTGGTTACTACGTAAATGATCCTGAACGTTTTGGTGTAGTTGACTTTGATAAAAATGGTAACGCAATTTCTATCGAAGAAAAACCAGAACACCCAAAGAGTAATTACGCTGTAACTGGTCTTTACTTCTATCCAGCTGGAGTAAGTGAAAAAGCTGCTCAAGTTAAGCCAAGTGCACGTGGCGAAGTGGAGATTACTAGTTTAAACGATATGTACTTGCAAGATGGCGACTTAGGTGTACAACTTTTAGGTCGTGGTTATGCATGGCTTGACACTGGTACAATGCAAAGCCTAGTTGACGCTTCAAACTACGTAAAAATGATTGAAGAGCGTCAAGGAGTTTCAGTATCTGCTCCTGAAGAAATTGCCTATGTACATGGTTGGATTGATAAAGATCAACTCCTTGAAGCAGCAAAGCACTATGGCAAGAGTCCATATGGCAAGCACTTAAAGTCAGTTGCTGAAGGTAAAGTTCGTTATTAATATTTTTAATTAAAGAAAGAAGCTTTTTAAAAATGGGACAAATTAAAGTTGAAAAAAATGTTGGTGGCATTGAAGGTTTAGCAGTTATTACACCAACTGTTCATGGAGACGATCGTGGCTACTTCATGGAAACTTTTAACCAAAGAGACATGATGGATGCTGGCTTTAGCATTAACTTTGTTCAAGATAACCAATCAAGTTCAACTAAGGGTGTGCTTCGTGGTTTACACTTCCAAAAGAAGTACCCACAAATTAAATTAGTTCGCGCAGTTCGTGGTAGCGTATTTGATGTTGCTGTTGACCTTCGTAGTGAATCTAAGACTTATGGTAAGTGGTACGGTGTTGAGTTAACTGCAGAAAACAAGAAGCAATTCTTAATCCCACAAGGTTTTGCTCATGGTTTCCTTGTTTTAAGCGATGTAGCGGAATTTTGTTACAAAGTTAATGACTTCTGGCATCCAAACGATGAAGGTGGTATGGCTTGGAACGATCCTGAAATTGGCATTGAATGGCCACACCTTAAAGGTGATTACCCAGGTAGTCCAGATGCTTCTGGTTACACTCTTGATGATGGTACCAAGCTCAACATGGCTGAACGTGATCAAGAATGGAAGGGCTTAAAGGATACTTTTAAGTTTTAATTAGTGAGGTAAATGAATGAAAGTTTTTGTAACTGGCGTTAATGGTCAACTTGGCCATGACGTAATGAATGAACTTGCTAAGCGTGGCTATGAAGGTGTTGGTTCTGACTTGGCACCTGAATATGCTGGTGTTGCTGACGGAAGTAGCGTTACTAAGGCACCTTATGTTTCTTTAGATATTACTGATGCAAAAGCCGTAAACAAGGTTATTTCTGAAGTAAATCCTGATGTTATTGTTCACTGTGCTGCTTGGACTGCAGTTGATATGGCTGAAGATGACGATAAGGTTGCAGCTGTTCGCAAGGTTAATGTTGACGGAACTCAAAACATCGCTAACGTTGCAAAGAAATTAGATGCCCCAATGGTTTACTTGTCAACTGACTATGTCTTCGATGGCCAGGGAACTACCCCTTGGGAACCAGACTTTAAGGGCTATAAGCCTTTGAATGTTTATGGTGAAACCAAGCTTGGCGGGGAAGAAGCTGTTGCTAATACTTTAGACAAGTATTTCATTGTTAGAATTGCTTGGGTATTTGGTGTAAATGGCTCAAACTTTATCAAGACTATGCTTAAGGTTGGTTCAAATCACGACGAAGTTAAGGTTGTTAGTGATCAGATTGGTACCCCAACTTATACTTTTGACTTAGCTCGTCTTTTGGTAGATATGATTGAAACTGATAAATATGGCTACTACCACGCAACTAATTCAGAACTACCAGCAACTGAAAGTGGCTATGATGAAAACGGTACTAAGACTGGGTACATTTCTTGGTACGATTTCACTAAAGAAATTTATCGTCAAGCTGGCTACAAGACAAAGGTTACTCCTGTAACTACTGAAGAATATGGCTTATCTAAGGCAGTTCGTCCATTTAACTCTCGTTTAGACAAGAGCAAGTTAGAAAAAAATGGTTTCAAGCCACTTCCAACCTGGACTGATGCTATTAGCCGTTACTTAGATATCTTAAAAGATGACGGTTTCTTCGACGAATTGAAGAAATAGACTTTTTTTAATTGAATAATACTGAATTGAAATGGAACTAAGCGTTTTGAGGCTTAGTTCTTTTTTTGCGTTGGTGCAATGTATAATGAATTTATACTCATATTAGGAAAATTTAGTGAAAAAGTATCAGTAATAGTTACAGGTTATATAGAGCTTTTTTGTAAGTTCTTCTTTAGAAAATAGTAAGTTAGTAGTAAAATATAAATGTGAGCAGATCTTTTGAGTTTAGTTAGTAGTTTTAGATGGCTGTTAGATCAATGAAATCTAATCAAGGGGTTGCTCATATTATTTTTATGATATAAGAAAGCGCTTAAGTGCTAGAAAGGTAAAAAATGACCAAAATAAAAAATGAATATATTGTGGGCCTGGATATCGGGACTAATTCGTGTGGCTGGGTAGCAATGGATTTTCAAAATACTATTCTACGAATGCATGGGAAAACTGCTATTGGTTCTCATCTATTTGATGCAGGAAATTCAGCAGCTGATCGTCGTGCTTTTAGAACAACACGGAGAAGAATAAAAAGAAGAAAATGGCGCTTAAAACTACTAGAAGAGATATTTGATCCGTATATGACGGAAGTAGATCCTTATTTTTTTGCTCGTTTAAAAGAATCTGGTCTTTCACCTTTAGATAAAAGGAAAAATGCATCTTCTATAGTTTTTCCTACTGCCTTAGAAGATAAGAAGTTTTATTGCAATTATCCAACTATATATCATTTGCGTTATGACTTGATGAGTGAAGATAAGAAATTTGACTTAAGAGAAATTTATCTTGCAATTCATCACATTGTGAAATATCGCGGTAATTTTTTATACAATACACCTGTTAAAGACTTCGAAGCTTCAAAAATAGATGTAAAAGATAGTTTGGAGAAATTAAATGAGTTATATGAAAGATTAGACTCAGAATTTACTGTAGAGCTTGATAGTAGTAATGCATTAGAAATTGAAAAAATTATTCGAGATAAGAATGTTTTTAAGATAAATAAAGTTAAGTCAATTCATCAATTACTTTCTTTAAAAACTGAGAATAAGGAGCGTACTAAGTTAATAAAAGATGTTTCTAAGCAAATAATAAATGCTATTTTAGGTTACAAAACTAAATTTGAAACTATTTTGTTAAAAAACATTAGTAAAGATGAAGCAGACGACTGGGAATTTAAGCTTACTGATGTGGATGCAGATAATAAGTTTGAAAATCTAATTGGGGACCTTAATGAAAATGAACAAGAAATTCTGTTAGTAATCAGGAATTTGGCTAACGCAATTACTTTAAGTAACATTGTTGAAGAGGGAAAGACTTTATCTGAATCAATGATCGATAAGTATAATAAGCATTCAGATGATTTGAAACTATTGAAACAAGTTATTTCAGATCATCCTGATCGAGATAAGGCTAAGAAATTAGCCTTGGCTTATGACTTGTATGTCAACAATCGTCATGGAAAACTTCTTCAGGCTAAAGATGTCTTGGGAAGTAAGAAAACTTTATCAAAAGAAGATTTTTATAAAGAAGTTAAAAAGAATCTAGATGATTCAAAGGCATCACAAGAAATTTTAGATGCAATTGCCTTAGATTCATTTATGCCAAAACAGAGGACAAATGAAAATGGTGTAATTCCATATCAACTTCATCAGCTTGAATTAGATAGAATTATTAAAAATCAAGGAAAGTACTATCCGTTTTTAAAAGAGGCAAATCCTGTTTCTTCACATTTAAAGCAAGCACCATATAAGCTTGATGAACTGATTAGATTTAGAGTTCCTTATTATGTAGGACCATTAATTTCACCAAACGAATCTACAAAAAATAAACAAACAAAGAAAAATCAAAATTTTGCCTGGATGATACGTAAGGAGCAAGGTCAAATTACTCCTTGGAATTTTGATCAAAAAGTAGATCGAATGGCGTCAGCAAACAAGTTCATTAAACGAATGACAACTAAAGATACTTACTTATTAGGTGAAGATGTTTTACCAGCTAATAGTTTACTTTATCAAAAGTTTACAGTATTAAATGAACTTAATAACATAAAAATTAATGGTAAAAGAATATCTGTGCCTTTAAAACAAGAACTATATAATAACTTGTTTAAGAAGAATTCAACGGTAACTACCAATAAGCTTAAATCCTATTTGAAAGAGAATTATAATCTTATTAATGTTGAAATTAAGGGATTAGCAGATGAAAAGAAATTTAATTCTGGATTGACAACTTATAATAAATTAAGAAATTTGAAGATTTTTGATCAACAAATTGATGATCTTAACTATGATAAAGATTTTGAACGGATTATCGAATGGTCAACTATTTTTGAAGATAAGGCTATTTATAAAGATAAATTGAAAACTATAAAATGGCTCAGTGATAGACAAATTGATAAACTAAGCAAGATTAGAATGCAAGGTTGGGGTCAATTATCGAAAAAATTATTATCACAATTAACTGATAATAATGGTCAAACTATTATTGAACAACTTTGGGATAGTCAAAATAACTTTATGCAAATTGTAAATCAGGCTGATTTTAAAGATGCTATTGCAGTTGCCAACCAAAATTTATTAGTTAATACCAGTGTAGAAGACATTTTAAATGAGGCTTATACGTCACCAGCTAATAAGAAAGCAATCCGCCAAGTCGTTAAAGTGGTTGATGACATTGTTAAAGCGGCCTCAGGAAAAGTTCCTAAACAAATCGCAATTGAATTTACTAGAGATGCAGACGATAAAGCTAAAATAAGTCAAACTCGAGCAAATAAATTGCGCAAAGTTTATAAAGAATTATCTAATGAATTAGCATCGGAGGCTATTAGAAATGAGTTGGAACGGGTTGCTAAAGATCAAAAATTGTTGAAAGATAAATATTATTTATACTTTATGCAACTTGGTAGGGATGCTTATACGGGTGAACCAATTGATATTGATGAACTAGAACAATATGATATAGATCACATTCTTCCACAAAGCTTTATTAAAGATGATTCTCTGGAAAACCGAGTTTTAGTTAAAAAAGCAGTAAATAATGGTAAATCTGATAATGTACCAGTTAAATTATATGGAAATCACATGGCGGCTGACTTAGGAATAACGATTCGTCATATGTGGGAAAAATGGAAAGATCAAGGATTAATTACTAAGACTAAGTATAATAATTTAATTATTGATCCAGATAAGATAAATAAATATGAATCTTCAGGCTTCATACATAGACAACTGGTTGAAACGAGTCAAATTATTAAATTAGCTTCAACGATTTTGCAATCTAAGTATCCTGATACTGAAATAATAGTTGTTAAAGCGCGATATAATCATTATTTGCGAAAGCATTTGAATTTATATAAGAGTAGAGAAGTCAACGATTATCATCATGCTATTGATGCGTATCTTTCAGCTATTTGTGGTAATCTTCTTTATCAGGTTTATCCTTATTTACGTCCTTTCTTTGTATATGGACAATATAAAAAATTTAGTTCTGATCCTAAAAAAGAAAAGATAATTTATGATAAAACAAGAAAATATAATTTTATTTCGCAAATTTTTGAAAACAAGGGTAACGATATTATCAGTCTTGAAACTAAGAAAAAGGTTTTTGATAAAAAAGATATAATTGAAAAATTGAAACATGCATATGATTATAAATACATGCTTGTTTCTCGAGAAACTGAAACTCGCGATCAGGAAATGTTTAAGATGACTGTTTATCCGCGTTTATCGCGTGATACAAAAAAATCACGTAATCTAATTCCTAAAAAGAAAGATATGCCTACTGAAATATATGGCGGATATACAAATAATTCCGATGCTTATATGGTTATTGCTAGGATTAATAAGAAAAAGGAAACCGAATATCGCGTGTTCGGAGTACCAATGCGTGAATTAGTTAATTTAAGAAAAGCTGAGAAAAAAGGTCACTATAATGCTTATTTGAAGCAGGTGCTTGAACCTGAAATTATGTATAACAAAAATGGAAAGAAAAATAAAACAATTAGTTCATTTGAAATTGTTAAATCAAAAGTTCCATATAAGCAAGTAATTTTAGATGGTGACAAGAAGTTTATGCTTGGAAGTTCAACATATGTATATAATGCTAAGCAATTAACTTTATCTCAAGATGCTATGCAAGCAATTACAGATAATTGTGAAAATGATACGGATGAAGAGAAAGCTTTGATTGAAGCATATGATGAAATTCTTACAAATATTGATAAATATTTACCATTATTTGATATTAATAAATTTAGAGATAAATTACATGCTGGAAGAGAAAAATTTATTAATTTATCGTTAGATGTGAAAAAAGATACAATTTTGCAGGTGTTGAATGGATTACATGATAATGCTGTAATGCCTAAAATTAAGTCTTTAGGATTATCTACGGAATTGGGAAAATTACAGATTCCTACAGGTGTAAAATTATCTGAGAATGCAAAATTAATTTATCAATCTCCAACAGGTCTATTTGAAAAACGCGTTAAGATTTCAGATTTGTAAAGAAAATAGGGAACCACCAATGTGATTCCCTATTTTTTGCATAAAAAAAGTCCCTCGATAGCTCGGGACAAGTATTGAAACTTTGCATCAAAAGATGCATTGCTTGATTTTAAATCTGGTTGTTAGATCAATAAAGTTTAGTGTTGGGAGCTACCCAACAAATTAATAATATCATGTATAGGTAAAAGATACAAGGAGGAAATATATGGGATGGCGATCGGTAATAATTACGCAACATGCTAAATTAACGTATTCAATGAATATGATGATTGTGCAGACAAAAGATGGGATTAATCAGATACCGATTAGTGATATTAATTTATTATTGGTATCAACTTCTCAAGCAGTAATTACAAGTGCACTAATTAGTAAGCTAGCTGAAAATCAATCTAAAATAATTTTTGTTGATGCTAAATATCAACCTGTCAGTGAAACAATTGATTACTATCCGAATAGTAGAAGTCTGGCTAAATTAAAAAGTCAATTTAATTGGGATGAGAAGCGGAAAGAGCTTCTATGGACGAAAATTGTAGCAAGGAAGATTCAAAATCAAATTAAGGCGTTGCAAAATTATAATTTAGTTTGGGATGATGTTCAAAATGAATTAGATCAAATGGAATTGAATGATTCAACTAATCGAGAAGCAGCCGCAGCTAGAAAATATTTTATCAATATGTTTGGTAAAGACTTTATAAGAAGAAATTCTGGTGTAATTAATGCAGCTTTAGATTATGGATATGCTATTTTACTTTCAGCTTTTAATCGTGAAATTGCAGTAAATGGGTATTTATCTTATTTGGGTATTCATCATCATTCTCAAGAAAATCAATTTAATCTAGGATCAGATTTAATGGAACCCTTTAGACCTTTTGTTGATTATTGGGTTAAAGCACATGAAAATATTGATGAATTTACACCTGATATTAAGTTTGGATTAGTAGAATTGCTTAGTTTAGAAATAAAGTTCAACGGTAGAAAGACTTTACTTTCTAATGCAATTACAGTTTATGTTAGAGATTGCCTAAGATTTTTAAGTGGGGAAATTGATAAGGTGAAAATAGAAATGGAGCTAACTGATGAGGTACCGAATGATGCGATTAATGATAATGTTTGATTTACCTGTTGATACAGCTAGTGAAAGAAGAGAGTATCGTCAATTCCGTAAGAGGCTGATTAACGAAGGATTCTTAATGATTCAATATTCTATCTATGAAAGAGTATGCGTAAGTAGAAAAACAGCAACTTTTTTGGAAAATCGAATTAAAAGTTTTTTACCAACTAGTGGCGTTGTTCAATCTTTAATGGTTACTGAGAAGCAATACAATGATATGCATTTTTTGGTTGGCAATCCAGTTGATGATGTGAGAAATAGTTCAGATCGGACAGTGATTCTATGATTTTATCTTATTTATCTCATAAAAAGATGGTTATGAAAAATAGTGGAATAAAAGTAATTGCAACTTCTAGTCCAATAGTTTATCGGGACGTGGTTCAGAGCTTTCAAGGTAAAAAGGATATGCTCCTAAGTTCAGATGATGATTATAATCAGTTGAATATAATTAAAGATTTTGATTTTATTGCTGACCCGGTATTAAATCAAAATATTTTTGACAAGTATATGCCCGTAATTATAAAAGAATACATTGAAGTGCTTAATGAAGCAGATCGTAATGAAATATTAAAAACGTACCATAAACTAGAAGGGATAATTCAAGATTCGTTGCTACTTGAAGATCTACCATTAGAACTTGAATTTAATGAAGACTTGAAGAAATTTTTAAAGTTAGAAAATCTACATTTAGATACTAAGTTTTTAGAAGAACCATATGCTATAATTGAATCGATCTTAAAAATACATCAAAATTATAATCTCCATTCTATACCTGTTGCTTGTAATGTAGCTCATTACTTAAATTTAGCTCAGGTAGGGATGTTAAATGATCTGTTAAAAGAAATGAAGTTGAAATTAATTTTAATAGAATTCACATCTGCGGATTTTCTGTTTTTTCCAAAAGATGTTGATTATTTCTACATTGATCAAGATCTTGTTGATTGGTACTAACTATCTGATTAAAAACTGATTATAAAATTTCGGTTTTAGATGGTTGTTAGATCAATAAGGCTTAGATCTTAGGTCTTAATATTCCACATGGTGTAGAGGTTTTAGATGGTTGTTAGATCAATAAGGCTTAGATCACAGTTCCTTGCAAATAAGGCACTGATACGGTTTTAGATGGTTGTTAGATCAATAAGGCTTAGATCTAACTTCTTTAATGCGTCTAATTCCAAGGTGTTTTAGATGGTTGTTAGATCAATAAGGCTTAGATCGCATCTACAATAAAAATATGCCCGATTCCAGTTTTAGATGGTTGTTAGATCAATAAGGCTTAGATCCAAAGAATTAAACAGATAGTAGGTGATTAGGTTTTAGATGGTTGTTAGATCAATAAGGCTTAGATCGGTTGGAAAGCACTATTCCAAGATAAAGCAGTTTTAGATGGTTGTTAGATCAATAAGGCTTAGATCTATCGTCGGTACGAGTTGTAATGCTGAATAGTTTTAGATGGTTGTTAGATCAATAAGGCTTAGATCTTTGCATAATTAATGAAATCAGCGACAACAGTTTTAGATGGTTGTTAGATCAATAAGGTTTAGATCAGTTAATCAAAGAAGGCGGACAAAAAGGCGGTTTTAGATGGTTGTTAGATCAATAAAGTTATTAGTCGTAATTACACTACTGGTCCATTGCTTTTGCAATGTGCCTTTTTTATTATCTTCCAAACCGTTTTTCACCCTACAGTGCAAAAGTCTATTTTAAATGTAAGTGCCTATTTTATACCATATAAGTGTCAAGAAAAATAATATTAATGGATAATTTAAAAATGACTAAGAATGTTTTTTTGGTATGTGGTTCAGGTGCAGCATCAGATTTTATGGCTGCTCACATGAGAAAAACATCAAAGAAAGTTGGTTTAGATTATAAAATTCAAGTTCGCAGCGAAGCAGAATTAGGTGACTATGCAGATCAAATTGCTGCCTTAATGTTGGGTTTCTTACTTAAAGACGGAGTTTGGTGCGATTAAATTACAAGTACTTGACAAGGTAAAGTAATTTTAATGAAACTAGATTACTATTCAATTTCCATTTAATTTTATGGATTACATGAAATTAGACAAGCAAAGAATCATCGCGGATCTTTTCCTCAGGGCGCGGTATGTTTATTTTCTAATATTATAATGGTGCAACTATTTTAACTAGAAAGATTTAAAGATATTTCGTCTGAGGATAAAATTCATGATTCTGTTGAATAATTGACTTAAAAAATTTATAGTAAGCATAGAGTTGGGAATATAAAAAGGAGGTCGACCGGACAATGAGTATTTATAGAAATGATGATGTTTTAATCACAGACTTAATGGATAGAATTGATAAGTTAGAAAATCAGGTTACTGATTTGAAAAAAGTCTTTTATAAACAATCAGGAGAGAGTCACAGCACATTTCTATATGGTTGTGAAGTACGTGGTTCTGACTATTTACATCTTGAAGATAAGGTAATTCCTCGTCTAAAAGAGAATGATCCCGTTCTATTAATACGTGAGGCTGATAATAAGTACGATAAAAATGCTATTTCTGTAGCTACACCGGCTGGGCTAAAATTAGGTTATATTCCACGTGAACATAATTTAATTTTTAGTCGTTTGATTGACTCTGGTAATCTTTTATTTGGTCGAGTAAAAAACTTCCATTGGGATGGTAAAAATTTTGAGTTGGTAATCAAAGTTTACTTGGCAAATTAGAATATTTTAAATAAGGTAAATAAATATTTTTATTAAAGGTTTTAGGGAATTAAGCTCATAGATTTTTAGCATAATAGTTGGAGTGGGAAATGCTATATAAACAAATAGAACAAAATAAGCGGAATACATGGATCATTTTGGGATTGTATACTGCTTTATTACTTATATTAAGTATTTTTCTTGGAATGATTTTTACAAAATATGTTGGGATTGGATTTTTTATCATTGGTTTGATCTATATTGCACACGTATATTTTGATGCCACGCAGCATTTAATGAAAGTTACGAATGCGGTTGAAATTACTAAAGAAAGTGATCCTGAAATATACGAGCTTGTTGAGGAACTCTGTCTAGCAGGAGGCTTACCAGTTCCTAAAATTTACATTACTCCTGATTCAGATCCGAATGCTTTTGCAACAGGACGCGATCCTGAACATGCAAGTTTGGCTCTTACGCAGGGGCTGTTGAGCATGATGAACAAGAAAGAAGTGCAAGGAGTTATCGGACATGAACTTTCTCATATTAGAAATTATGATACACGCATTACTGTTCTAGCTAGTGCTTTGACCAGTTTGATTACCATAACTGGGATTGGAATCGTATTATTTGGTTGGGGAGTATTGACTAGCGAAAGCAAGGGCTGGCTAGGACTGATTATTAAATTTTTTGCTATGTTTTTAATTATAGTTGGTGGGATTATTTCGATTATTGGTATTCCACTAGCTAAGTTATTGTTTTTATTAGTTTCGCGTCAAAGAGAATATTTGGCCGATATAGGTTCAGTTGACTTAACACGTGAACCAAGCGGATTGATTTCAGCTTTGTCTAAACTTGAAAAAATGGAAGAAAGCGAATCAACACCAGAAATTAATTCTCAAGATTTAGCTTTGGAGCATTTATACTTTAACTTACCACATCCAGGTAATTGGATTGATCGACTATTTTCTGATCATCCTCCGCTAGATAAGAGAATAGAACGGTTGAAGAATAGCGATAAGATTGAGTAGAAGAGAGGACCAGCATCATTTTTGATGTTGGGTCTTTTTGTTTTATTGTTCAAAAGTAATGGACTGATAAATCAAGGAACTTTTAGTTTTCTCCACGTATATGGAGATAATCCTGAGGCCAGACAACAAGATGGGTATCACGCTACATAGAGCCACCAAAAAAGGATGTTTCTATACACCAGAAACATCCTTTTTAAAGTACACTTATTTACCAATCAATTGTTGAAAATCGCTAACCAATTTTTGAAAAGTTGCATTCAAATTTTGCATAAATTCATTTTGATTATTTTTCATTTGATTCAGCAAAGAATCAGCTTGATTAGGATTTTGCTTAATTTGATCAATTGTAGAACCTAGTTGATCAATTTGGTTTTGCAAGGCTTGATTATTAGCTGCATTATTTTTCAATTGTTGATTTTCATTCTTAATTTGATCTAATTGATTCTGCAATTCTTCCTTATTTTGATCTTGCTTATAATTATTGATTGCATTCTGCAATTCTTTGTTTTGTTGCATTAGTTGCTTGTTTTGCTCTGACAAATTATCTAACTTGCTATTAGTATTATTGAGCGCATTACTTTGAGCTTGTTCATTTTGAACAGTATCATTATGTGCTTGGCAGGCAGAAATACCAAAAATAATTGCAATTAGTAATACAAGAACGCCAAGCACAATATAGACAACTTTTTTCTTGCTTTTCTTTTTTGGACTAGGTGTTTGAGATGGTGTCTTATATTGTGGAGCAGGAGTAGGTTGCACTGGAGGGCGAGTAGCACTATTTACATTATTCTTATCAGTGACCCAGGCTTGAATTTTCTTAGTTGCATATTCGTTATTAGAACCAATTGCAGTGATGATTACCGGATAAACGCCTGCTTCTGAACGGTTAACAGCCTTTTTATTAATACTTAAATTGTCATTTGAAATAAGCTGTCCATTTTCAGTTACAGTTAACTCTAATTGAGAAATTATCTCTTGGTTAGTTAAGTTTTGGTTTAGTGGCCATGTGATAGAATCAACACGGGTATTAATTTGCAAAGTCATTTTTAATTCCTTCTAAAACTCTAATCTATGTATATTAATTATACTAATAAATAAGTATTTAGAAAAATGAATCGATAGTAGTAAAATAAAACTTAATTATTATAGAAAGTGAAACCTTAAATGATGAAACGTTCTGAGCCTGTAACTTTAACTAATATGTGTATGATTAAGAAAAAAGATAAAATTTTAGTTCTTGATCGAAATGATCCTGTTTGGCCTGGTTTAACGTTTCCCGGTGGCCACGTTGAATCGCATGAGTCTTTTCATGATTCTGTAGTTAGAGAAATAAAGGAAGAAACAGGCCTCTTAATCAAGAATCCGCACTTAGTTGGAGTAAAACAATTCTTTGACAAAAATGATGAACGATATTTAGTATTTTTTTATGTAGCTACTGAGTTTACTGGAACAGTAAAAGCTTCTGATGAAGGAAAATTGACCTGGATGACAAAGGAAGAATTGACAAGTAAAAAATTAGCCTATAATTTTGATCACGATTTGCCAGTTTTCTTTGATAAAAATTTAAGCGAACATTTACTAGATGAGAAAATAGATCAAACCTACTAAAAAAAGCACTCAACAGAGTGCCTTTCATATTAGTCATTTTGAACATCTTCACTTGATTCGCTTGAATTAGAATCATTATTCTGAGTAGTTGGTGATTGCTTTTCTTCAGTTGAAGTTGAAGCGTCATTGGATGAAGAACTTGAAGTTGATGTACTTGGTTCTGATTTAGAATTACTTACAGCTGAATTTTGATGGCTTGAACCGGTGTTATTATTAGTTGACCAATTATTACTGTAATAGTAATTGCTTTTTGGAGTGTAATAACTATAATTTTGACGAGGAAGAGTATATAAAGAAGTACCAAAGTTTGATTTTAAGCTTCTATTGGTTTCAGTACTGTTTTCGCGCTTAGAATTATTTAAAGATGGAAGAGCTGAACTGGAACTTTGAGCTTCTGAGCTTGAGTTATTTTCATTCTTATTAAGGGTGTCAATTTGAACATCCATCTTTTTATTTTCATCTTTAGACTTATCTTTATCTTTATCTTTTTTCTTTTTATCTTCGCTCTTCTTTTTAGGCTGTTCCACTTTCTTATGTGACTTCTTATGAGAAGAAGATTGAATGATTGCATAATCATCCGCGGAAGACTTATGTTTAGGTTCCACTAAGTTATTACGGCAACCTGCAAGTAACAAAAGACCACAACTTAAAGCACCAACAATTAACTTTTTCAAATTAAATTCCTCCACTTAAAACTTTCTTTATTATAACCAAAATTCTCGATATAAGATAGAAAAATTAGACTATTTTAACTTTATATGAAAATAATATATATTTTTCAAATTTAGAAGCTTAAAGAACAAATTCGGCGAGAGAAAAGATATAATAGAAAGTGTAGTTAATTAATTTGTTAAATAAAGAGGTTGGAGGTCAATCTTATGTATGATCTTGAAGACGTTATGATGAAATCTTTTAGAGATGATAATGGAATCAGTTCTGCATTTTCTATTGAGCCAGTCGATGATAATGAGTACCGGGTTTCTACTAATGTTGTCGATGGGTTAAATGATATGATCCACTTTAATTTGATTGTATATCCTAATGGAACTTATGCTTTAAATGATCGTGTTTTCACCGCTAGAATGATTGATGATAATATTGGAAGTTTTTCAAGTATTGCGGCTGATGTTGCACGTTTAGCTAGTGAATTTGGCGTTTTGCTTGATGATCGTGGTGAATTAACTCGTGATTATATCAATAGTCGCGATTTGAGGAGTGAAGTTAATAACTTTACTCAATTATTGAATCGAGTAGTTGAGTTTGCTCAACTTAATAGATATTAAAGAAGTCACTATAATCAGGCTTCTTTTTTTTTGCCATTTTAGGTTATAATTTGTTGAAAATAGGGGAGTGATAAAAATGGAAGAATCTGAATTAAAATTAATTAAACATGCTTCATTCGACTGGTTAAAACAAAATATTCAATTTATTCAAGCTGGAGAAGACATTGAAGTTGCAACACCGCTAATTGGTGCTTATGGTGATTTAGTGTATTGCTGGATCGAGAAGGAAAAGAACGGCGCGTACCGAATTACAGATGATGGTGGAACATTGTTCAAATTAGATCCAGCTCAAGAAAATTTGGATTTACTTGAAGAAGCAGCTGATATTGTAATTGGTGCTGGTTTTGAATTTGATGAAGATAATTCAGAAATTTATCAGATTGTTGATCTAGAGAATATGGCCCAGACTTTGAGCGATCTAACTCAGTTGCAAGTTGCTTTAACTTATCTAGCTAGTTAGAAAAATATCTCATCGTGATCTCAAGTATAAACTTTGGCTTTTAAAAATAGATATGATATAAAGATAATGAAAGCGCTAAAAGTAGCGATTTCTTAAAATATTACAAAGAATGTAAAAAATCTATTAATTTGTAATATTTTTGTAAAACTACTGTATAATAAAAGTAAATAGAACAGCAAGTTAAAGTATAGCTTACCTTGCTGAGGAGCGTGAATTATGATGAGACAAATTAAGAAAAGAAACATAATGACTGGTTTAGGAACAGCAGCGTTGCTGGCTTCTTTAAGTTTAAATGGTACTGCTTTTGCAGCAAGTACTGATAGTGTAAATGCAGGTGCTGAGCAAGCAAAGACTTATCAAACTCAGCTTGAGCAACATAAAAACTTACAAGCTTATACTAATCCTTTATCAGTTAAAACTTTAACCACTACCAAAGGAGTTTTACCAGATGCAACAAGTGGTATTTCTAATTGGAGTACAGTTCCAGCTGGTACAGTTGCCAACTGGGATAAGACTCCTGAAATTAACAAGGTAGGTACTAGTTACGGCACTGTTTATGTGACTTTTCCTGACGGATCAAGGTCAAGGCTTGCAGTTTATGTAACTGTTAAAGATACTGCTGTAAGTCAAGATAGCAAGGCAAGCAAGAAAGACTTAAATAATGGTTCTGCCACTTCAGCTACTGATCAGCAAGATAATGCTTCCAAGCAAACTACTAGTGTAAAGAAAGATGTAGCTAAAGAAAATACAAGTAAGAATAGTAGCGAAAAAACTAATAAAGATGTAGTAGTGAAAGATCTTGGTTCTACTACGGTAACTGAAAAGAATGTCAGCGTAGTAAACAATACTAAAGATAATAAGAAAAATAGTAAAAAATCTTCCAATCCTGTTTCAGTAGCTACGCAATTACCAGAAACTGAAGGAAAGGCTGTTAACCCGTTAGTAGTAATTGGTGGGTTACTAGTAGCAGCAATTGGTGCAGTTGCTATCTTCGGCAAAAAGATAAAAAATAGACTTTAAAAATATTATAGAAACTAAAAAAAGAGCTTGCGATTTAAAATCGTAAGCTCTTTAATTTATCCAAATTTTTATTTTATATGTCTTAGTTTAGCTAAGAAGTTTTCATGCTCTTTTTCTAATTTTTCATCTTTATCAATAAAGAAATAACATGCAGCAGCAAGTACAGCAACTACTACGCCTAAAAGTAATGTCTTTGGCGTAAAATTGGTTACCATATAGCAAGAAATAATTAAAGCAATAATTGGAATGGTGTATTTCCCAGGAAGAGAAAAACCATGAGTTGGATATTCATTACTGTGCTTAAACTTAATAACGGCTAAAATTGATGGAACATACTGAACAAATGATGCTAAGACAGTACATGAAACAAGGAATAAGTAGCTTTGAGTAGCCAAGGCAGCAGATAGAATTGCTGTGAAAATAATTCCTACCCAAGGTGCATCATGCTTATTTTTCTTTCCAATCCATTTTGGTAACATTCCATGTTCATTAGCAAGAGAAGCAATTAATGATGGAGTATTAAATGATGCGCTGAAAGCAACACCAAAAATTGAAATCAGCATTCCAATAATCATGAAAGCAAAACCCCATTGACCAACGCCAGTTTTTAAGGCACTAGCTAGAGGATTAGAATAAGATCCTAATTTTTGACCACTTAAACCAATTGCTACTAAAAGCATTAAGCAATCAAGAATTGTGACACTAGTCATTACGGCAACCAAAACTCGAGGAATATTCTTTTCTGGATTATTCATTTGTTTTGCAGCAATCGGAATAAATGAAAAGCCAGTAAACAAATAAAAGATTGGTGTAAATGCATCGCCAAAATGTTTGAAGAATGGTGTAACACCGGTTAAAGCCGCATGCGGAATTACGGGAGTGAAGTTTGATTTTTTAATGAAGAAAGCTCCGATGATAATAAAGACAATTAAAGTAATTATCTTTGCAGCTGCTGAAATATTATTAACAATTTTTACCCAAGATCTACCAAAGAAATTAATAACTGAAAATAATAAAATTAAGAAAATAATACTACCAATATAGACAGCATTATTTTTGAAAATCGGCAGAAAACTCTTGAGGACAGTAAGTAAAGCTACTACTTCAGCTGAAAGAGTTGTACAACCTAAAAACCAAGTGAAAATGCCGAGTTCATAACCAGCAAAGCGACCAAAGGCGTTATAGGAATAAAGCCATGCTGCTCCTGATTGTGTAAAACGGCTTGATAAGTCAGCATAGCACAAAGCAATCATGCTGACAGTGACAGCAGTACATAGAAGAACAAGAATTGCTGTTAGGTTCATGTAACGATAAATTACAGAAGGTAGCAGAAAAGTTCCTGATCCAATGACCGCATTAATACCTAAGAAATATATTGATATAAAGGAGAGTTTCTTAGGTACAGAATTATTATTAGTCATGTTTTTACCTCTCTATCTAGTAACGTTCTCCTTTATCTATTGTAATGCTTTGAAAAAGTAAATCTATACGAAATTTAAAGAAAAGCTAATAAAATCAATAACAAGTGGTTGACTTATTAATAATAAGTATTACTATTAAATTGTAAGTAAGGATAGCTAGGTAAGGAGAAAATTATGACTGAAATTATTCAAGTTTGCACTTTAGCTAAATAAGAATTTGAGATGCTTTTATTAGAATTGAAATTATGATTTTTATAATGTGAGGAAAATAAAAATGACAAAAATTGCTATTTTAGGTGCTGCTGGTCAAATTGCTCAATTAGTTGAACCAATGCTATTAAAGAAGAACGATATTAAGATGGTTTTATATCTACGTCATCCTAATAAGTTAAAGCAAATTAATGACGCTAGAGAAAAGGTAATTAAGGGAGACGCAAGCAATTTTAATGAGTTAAAAGAAGCTTTGGCAGATGTAGATCTCGTTTATGCAAATTTAGCTGGTTCAAATATTGAAGATCAGGCAAAAACTGTAGTTAAAGCAATGAATGCAAACGGTATTAAACGTTTGATCTGGGTCTCTTCCTTAGGAATCTATGATGAAGTGCCTGGTAAATTTGGAGAATGGAATAAAAATATCTTAGGCTCATATTTGACAACTTATCGGGCAGCTGCTGATCAGATTACGGCAAGTAATCTAGATTACACCATTATTAGACCAGCTTGGCTAACTAATAAAAATGAAATTAATTATGAGAAGACTGTTGGTGCCACAACTCCATTTAGGGGAACTGAAGTATCACGTTTAAGTGTAGCGGATTATATTGCTGATTTAATTGAAAATCCAACCAAGGATGTTAAGGCAAATGTTGGATTAGATAAAGCAGGTACTGATGGTGACAAGCCTGCTTGGTATTAAAAATTAAAATTAATGAAACGTAAAAAGAACGGTCATGACCGTTCTTTTTGTGTATTATATCTACAATATAAATCCTACTTCTTGATTCTAGTTTTGTACCATTTAATCCCGAAGTAAATAAATAAAATTAATAAAAGGGCAATAATTACGAGCGTGTAGTCATCGAAGATTCTGACTACAACTTGCCAGTTTTTTCCCATATAGTGTCCTAATCCAACTAAAACACTGTTCCAAACTAAACTTCCCAAAGTAGTTAAAATTAAAAACTTAGTCCAGCCAACATGGGCAATACCTGCAGGAATGGAGATTAAACTTCTAACAACTGGAATACAGCGACCATAAAAAATTGCGCCAATTCCGTGTTTGTCAAACCAGTTAATCGCTTTTTGTGCATCGTCTTTTTTGAAACCTAGAAGTTTAAATAGTTTAGTTTCAAGTAGTTTCTCTAAGCGCGGTAAGGTTAGATTTCTACTAATTGAGAATAAAATAATGGCTCCAATAATTGAACCTAGAGTAGACGCAAGGATAACTCCAATTAGAGTTAACTTTGTTCCACTAACTAAGAAACCTCCTAGTGTCAAAATTACCTCAGAGGGAATTGGAGGGAAAATATTTTCAACGGCAATTAAAAGAATAATGGCAATATAGCCAAAGCTTTCGATAAATTGTGTTAACCAAGTTGTCATCTATATATTTATTGTCTTTCTAAAATTTTGTCTATTTTTTCAAAGAATGAATCTTTATCTGCCTTTGTAACTTCAGTAATTTCTTTTCCATTAGGATCAATGAACATTCGTCCACTTGCTAAGCCTGATGTGATTACATTAGCTTTTACCTGACGAGTTTCAACAAGCTCAGGGTAGAGTGCTGACATAGTTGTTAAAACGTCCCACAAGTATAGCTCTGCATTAGGTACAGAGATAATTAGACTGTATCCTAAACCAACTAAGTCAATGGCTGGATATTTTCTTAAACTTGCCCAGTGCTGCCGAAGTTCATCAGTTAATGGAAGTTCTTCAGTACTTTCAAGACCAACCATTTGAATCTTAAGGTCTGAATCTAAAACGCGTTTTACAGCTTCTGGATCCCAGAAAGCATTCCATTCCTGTGTTCCGTCTGCATCGACACTAACTACATTGCCATGTCCATCTAATGAACCACCCATCCAGTAAACTTTATCAATCTTTGACTGAATAGAATCATCTTCATCTAAAGCTCTTGCTAAGTCAGTAATTGGTCCTGTCATGACTAAGGTAACTGGTCCATCTGACTTTTTTATTTTATCAATCATGTCTAAATGAGCAGGCAAAGCAGCTTCTGGTGTTTTAATTTCTCCACTTTCATTTAGAATAGGGAAGTAATTAAAGGAATAAGTTGCCATTCGCCATTCTTTTGGAAATTGATGAATTGCACGCGAATTTGAGCGAGCTACTTCTAGCTTGTCACCGCGTAAGTTAAATTTATCTACCATTTTTCGACAAGCTTCTACCGCTGGATCAATATATCCGTCACCGTCAATTGCGCTAATTCCAATTAGTTTGATATCAGGTGCTTGCAATAGTAAAAGAAGTGAGACCAAATCATCGATGTTTCCATCATGATTAAAATAAATATTTTTCATTTATTTGCGACCTTTCATTTTGTTTACTTAACTATTTTATAAAAAGATATGGTATAAGGTAAATAAAAAAGACATCTTACTTGGTTTTAAGAAGGAACGTGATAAAATACTATGGGAATTCTAATAGGAAGGAAAAATAATTGATGGCAACGGAACACATTGAAAATAAACTAAAGCTTTTACCAGATAAACCAGGTTGCTATTTAATGAAAGATATAAATGGCAATGTGATTTATGTGGGAAAGTCTAAGAATTTAAAGAACCGCGTTCGTTCCTATTTTAAGAGTAAGCAAGTTGGTCGGCGAGCTGAACTTGTTCGTGAAATTCGTGATTTTGACATTATTACAGTTTCATATGATAAAGAATCTTTTTTACTGGAAATTACTTTAATTAAAAAATATCAACCATACTATAACGTCCAACTAAAACAAGGTACGGGTTACCCATATATTGAAATTACTAACGAAAGGGACCCGCAAACTCGTTTAACATCAATTGTTCATAAAGATCATGGCTACTATTTTGGACCGTATCCAAATGTTTATGCGGCTCAAGCAACGCTTAAGTTTATCCAAAAGGTTTGGCCGCTAAGAAGATGTTCAGGTCATCAGGGACGCCCGTGTCTTTACTATCATATGGGACAATGTCTCGGTGCATGCTTTAAAGAGGTCCCAAAGAGCGCTTATGACAAGCAAATAAGAAAAATAAAGCGTTTCTTAAACGGCGATATTTCACAAGTTAAGCAAGACTTAACTGAAAAAATGACTCAGGCTTCAATGGATTTGGAGTTTGAGCGGGCGGCTGAATTTAGAGATCAGTTAAAATATATTGAACAAACTGTTGAAAAACAAAAAATTATTTCTAATGATCATACCCAGAGAGATATTTTTAACTTTTATGTTGATAAATCATGGATTTCGATTCAAGTATTTTTCTTAAGACAGGCTAAATTATTACGTCGGGAAACTAGATTATTTCCATTAACAGATACTAATGAACCACAGGATGCATTTGTATCTTTTATTGCGCAATTCTATGGCCAAAGAAATCGTGTTTTACCCAAAGAAGTTTTGGTCCCAGCTGGTATTGATAATGAAGCATTAGCTGAAGTTTTAGGCGTAACTGTAAGAACTCCGCAAAGAGGTCAAAAACGTGCCTTACTAGAGATGGCACATGACAATGCTAAGTTGAAGTTAGATGAAAAATTCCGCTTGTTAGAATTAGGTAATAGAAAAACTAAAGGAGCACAAAAAGAGATTTTTGATGCTTTGGGTTTACCATATGGCCATCGAATTGAAAGTTTCGACCACTCTCATATCCAAGGAGCTGATCCTGTTTCTGCCTTGGTTGTGTTTACTGATGGTGAACCAGATAAACATGAATATCGGAAGTATAAATTGAAAGGCGAAGTAGAACACCAAAATGCGGCTGACGAAGTAGGAAATACACGTGAAGTAGTGAGAAGGCGTTATAGTCGTCTTTTGAAAGAACACAAGAAAATGCCTGACCTGATTTTAATGGATGGTGGTCAAATTCAGGTTGATGCTTGCTTAGATGTGTTGAGAAATGAATTAAATGTCAATATTCCTGTAGCAGGGATGGTTAAAGATGACCATCACCGCACTAATCACTTAATTTTTGGTGATCCTACTCAAGGAGAAGAATTAAAGCTAATTCCTTTAAATCCGAAATCAGAAGGATTCTACTTAATGACAAGAATTCAGGATGAAGTTCACCGCTTTGCAATTACTTTTCATAGAAGAACTCATGCTAAAAATGCACTTTCAAGTAAGTTAGATGAGATAAAAGGGATTGGTCCTAAGTCTAGAAATAAGCTTTTACGAAAGTTTGGATCTTTAAAGAAAATTAAAGAAGCTTCAATCGAAGAATTACGAGATGCGGGTTTAACTCTTCCACAAGCACAAACTGTTAAATTGAGTTTGTAAAATAACGAGAAAAGACCTGATTTAATAGGGCTTGATATGGTATCATAGTTAAGAAACCTTAAGAATTTTTTTAATTATAACTTGATATATAAAAGGAGGCATACTTAATGTTTGTCGACCAAACAAAAATAGATGTACAAGCAGGAAAAGGTGGCGATGGAGCAGTTGCTTTTCGTCATGAAAAATATGTTCCACTTGGCGGTCCGGCTGGTGGAGACGGCGGACGAGGCGGCAGTATTATTTTAGTCGCTGATTCCGGTTTGAGAACTTTAATGGATTTTCGCTTTAGACGTAAGTTTAAGGCAGATAATGGTGAAAATGGCCGCATTAAATCCCAATATGGTCGCGGAGCTAAAGATGTCCGCTTAAAAGTTCCAATGGGAACAAGTGTCTACGACTTTAATACCGGCGAACTTTTAGGTGACTTAGTTAAAAATGGTCAAGAGCTTGTAGTTGCTCATGGCGGAAAAGGAGGCAGAGGCAATATTCACTTTGCTACCCCAACCAGAACAGCTCCAGAAATTGCTGAAAATGGTGAGCCAGGAGAATTTCGAACCTTACGCTTAGAATTAAAGGTATTGGCAGATGTAGGACTAGTAGGATTTCCATCAGTTGGGAAGTCAACACTTCTATCTGTTGTAACTAAGGCAAAGCCAAAGATTGCAGCTTATGAATTTACTACTTTGACACCAAATTTAGGAATGGTCGTTTTGCCAGACGGACGAGACTTTTCAATGGCAGATTTACCAGGATTAATTGAAGGTGCATCTAAGGGTGTTGGACTTGGAATTCAATTCTTACGGCATGTTGAACGTACAAAAGTAATTTTGCACTTAGTTTCAATGGATCCAAATAATGGTAGAGATGCTTATGAAGATTATGAAACTATTCGTAAGGAATTAGCAGGCTACACTAAGGACTTAACAAGTAAGAAAGAACTTATTGTAGCTACGCAAATGGATATCCCTGGTAGCGAAGAAAAACTTGCTGAATTTAAGAAGAAATTAGGAGATAAGACGGTATATCCTATTTCTAGTGTTACCCATCAGGGTGTTAGCGAACTAATGGGTAAGACAGCAGATCTAGTTGAAGAAGTTGCAAAAGAAGAAGCTGAAAAACCAGCAGAAATTAAAGTTGCCGAAAAAGAATATGTTTATAAAAAGCCTGAAGATGATGGATTTAAGGTTGAACGAACTGGTGAGCATAGCTTTGTCGTTACTGGCAATAAGTTAGAGCGTCTTGTTCAAAGAACTAATCTAGATCATACTGATGGAATTATGCTTCTTGCTCGTAAATTAAAGCGGATGGGTGTAGATGATGCTTTAAGAGAAAAGGGAGCAGTAAATGGTGACGATGTATCAATAGCTGACTTCACTTTTGAATTTGTAGATTAATAAAATTTAAAAAAGTTGGGAGTAATACTTTTGAAAAGAAAGAACCGCTTTATTACAGGCTATGCCGGACTTCGTGCTTTAGCTGTTATTGGAGTAATTCTATATCACCTTAATCCAAATCGATTTATGGGTGGATATTTGGGTGTGCCGATATTTTTAGTACTATCTGGATATTTAGTTACGGACCACATGTTTCATGCCTATGAAGAGCGGGGAAAGTATGACTTTAAGTCTTTTTATGTAAGAAGAATTAAGAAATTATACCCCCAAATGATTGCTCTTTTATGGGGATGTAGTGCCTATATCTTACTTTTTCAGCAAAATCTTTTAGCTAAATTAAATCAAATAGTAGTTGCCAACCTATTAAATGTTTATAATTTTTGGCAAATCAAGAATGGTCAGAGTTATTTCGAGCGTTTTGCTTCCAATGAATCTCCCTTCGTTCATTTATGGACAATGTCAATTGAAGGGCAGTTTTATATTATTTGGCCACTAGTAGTTTTTCTATTAGTTAAATTAGCTAAAAAGAAAAAAATAATTTTTTGGATTATTACAGCCTTAACTGTATTTTCAGCTTTAGAGATGGCGTTTTTATTTAAGCCAGGTGTTGATACAAGTAGAATTTACTATGGAACAGATACGAGATTCTTTTCATTAGGCCTGGGTGCAATGTTAGCCGTCTTTTGGCCAACATGGAAGTTAAGTGCCAACCTTGAAAAAGGCGATAGACGACTCTTAAACGTAATTGGAGCAATAGCCTTAGTCGGTATTTTATTGATGTCTACTAGTCCGATTTTTAATCCACAAAAAGCTTTTGCTTACCGTGGCGGGATGTTTTTATTCTCTTTAGTAACAATGATTTTTGTAGGGGTAATTGCTCATCCTGGTAGCAGCTGGAATAAGTGGCTGACTAATCCTGTATTTAGCTGGATTGGTTCACGGTCATATGGAATTTATTTATATCAGTTTCCAGTGATGATCTTTTTTGAAGATAAGGTTAAAGATATTGCAGACCATGTAATTTTGTACCATTTAATCGAAATTATATTAATTTTAGTAATTGCAGAATTAAGTTATCGTTTTATTGAAAAACCATTTGGACGAATTGATTGGGAAAAATTGCGTCAGTTTTTATCAAAAGCCCTAAATTTACAAGCTAACCATTATCAATCAAAAGCTTTATTTGCGACTGGAATAGTTGTCTTTATTTTAGGTAGTTTTGGAATTCTTAAGGCACCAACTGTAAAAGCCGAAAATCCTAATCATTCAGAACTAGCAACTCAAATTAAATCAAACCGAAACAAGCAACTGAAAAAGAATAAAAAGTTAATTAAAGAAGCACAGTCTAAAAAGAAAAAGTCAACAACTTCAAAAGCAGAAATTTTAGCGCAAGCTAAAAAAGCAGCAACAACTAAACCCGTGAATAAAGATTTTGAAAAATATGGTATTTCTCAAGTTGACTTGCAATTAGCACAAAAAATTCAAGTAACTGCAATTGGAGATTCTGTAATGGCAGGCTCTAGTCAAAACTTGCAAAAACTAATGCCGCATTTAATTGTTGATGCAGCTGTTTCTAGACAACTTGGTGACACAATTCCACTTTTTGAAGAGTATAAGAAAAAAGGTGCTTTAAATAATAATGTCTTGATCGGTTTAGGAACAAATGGTGCTTTTGCGCCTAAAGAACTTGATCGTTTAATGCAAATTATTGGACCAAAGCGACAAGTTTTTTGGATTAATACACATGTTCCGACACGTGATTGGCAAGATCAAGTTAATGGTGAATTGGATGCAGCAGCGAAAAAATACCCTAACTTAACCATTATCAAATGGCATGAGTTTGCCGGGAGTCATCAAGATTGGTTCTATGATGATCATACGCACCCAACTACAGAAGGATCAAAGTTTTATAGTGCCTATGTAACTAAAACATTGGTTACGAAAGGAAAATATTAGAAATAGGGTTTTCATGGAAATACAATTTTTAGGAACAAGTGCTGGGCAGCCGTCAAAGAGTAGGAATGTTTCTTGTACCGCACTTAAATTATTAGATGAATTAAATGAAGTATGGTTATTTGATGTAGGCGAAGCTACACAACATCAAATTTTAAAGACTAATATTAGACCTAGAAAGGTAACGCGAATTTTTATTTCGCATACTCATGGTGATCATATTTTTGGTTTGCCAGGTTTTCTTTCATCTCGTTCTTTTCAAGGCGATGGTGATCCATTAACAATTTATGGCCCTGCCGGAATTGAACAATTTGTGCAAACTTCTTTGAGAGTTTCAAAAACTCGGGTATCATATCCAATTAAATACGTTGTTTTAAAAGAAGACGGTTTAATTTTTGAAAACAATCTTTTTGCCGTCTACACTGCTCGACTAGATCACCGTGTACCAAGTTTTGGTTTTCGTGTGGTTGAAAAGCCACGTCCTGGAGAGTTGCTAATGGATAAGGTGGCAGAATATAATGTGCCAAACGGTCCGCTTCTTGGTCAACTGAAAGCTGGAAAGACGATTACGTTGAGTGATGGTCAAAAGTTAGATGGACGAGATTTCCTTGGTAAAGAGCGTCCAGGTCGAGTTGTTACGATTATCTATGATACGCGTCCAACGGAAAATATTGGCGAATTAGCTGATCATGCAGATGTTCTAGTTCATGAATCTACTTTTAATGGTGATGAAGAAAAAATGGCTCATCGTTATTTCCATTCAACCTGCTTAGATGCTGCTCGTATAGCGAGAGATCATCATGTAGGAAAGCTTTATTTGACTCATATTTCTGCGCGCTATACAGGAAAAGCGGGTAAGCAACTAGAGCATGAAGCGAGAAAAATTTTTAAACATACTCGTTTAGCCAATGATTTAGACAGTTTTGAAATTACATTGAGGGGATAATAATATGAGTAATTCATTGAGGGATAAAGTCGTAGTAGTTACTGGAGCTTCAAGTGGTATTGGACGCTCGATTGTGTTAGAGAGTGCAAGTCGCGGCGCCACTGTCATTTTAATGGCCCGTCATCAAGATAAATTAGAAGAAATTGCTAATGAAGCTCGTCAACTTTCAGGAAACGACGTATTTGTATTTCCAACTGATATTAGTAAAGCTGATCAAATTGATCGTGCCTTTAATGAAATTATTAGTCATGTTGACCATATTGATTATCTAGTTAATGCAGCTGGTTTTGGCGTCTTTAAAGAATTTTTAGAGACTTCACCTCAAGTAGTAACTGAAATGTTCCAAACTAATGTCTTAGGCCTAATGTACTTTACTCGTCTTGTTGCTCGAGTAATGATTGACCAAAAAGCTGGCCAAATTATCAACTTCGGTTCGATTGCTGGAATTGTACCTACTACTAAAACTGCAGCATATAGTGCAACTAAGGCAGCTATTATTCAATTTTCAAATGTTTTACGTTTAGAATTAAAGCCATTTGGTGTTAAGGTTATGACAGTAAATCCTGGACCAGTTTACACTAATTTCTTTAATATCGCAGATGAAAGTGGATCTTATGCAAATAATATACAACGTTTTATGCTCGATCCTGATGATGTAGCTTGGCAAGTAGTTCATTTCTTTGGTTCTAATCGTCGCGAATTGAATTTACCATTAAGTCTAGCTACTTTAGCAAAACTTTATCAGATTTTCCCACGCATTGGTGATTGGGCAAGTTTAAAGTTTGCTAGTAGAAAGTAGGAGATAATAATGAATAAGCAAAGAAATTTAGTAATTGGGCTAATAATTGTTTTAGTGCTTGTAATTTTCGCCTGTTTAAATACTGAACCAGTGGCAATTAATTTTGGCTTTTTCCAACCTAAAATGCCGTTGATAATTGTTTTAGTTATTATGCTTTTACTAGGTGCTTTAGTTTCACTTCTAATTGGAAAAGGAGAAAAAGTTTCTCCTGATGTAAAAAAAGCACTAGCAAAACAGAAGAAAGAATTAGATAATAAATACCAGAGTGAAATTGAATCTAAAGATAAACAGATTGCTGAATTAAAGAAAGTTAACAATTCTGAAGCTACAAAATAAGATTGGACTTGATTTATCAGCTCTTAGATTGTATTATTGAAATACGTGAGTATTTAGTGAATTTGTTTATTTAAAGGTTCGCAAGTCTCAATTCTATAAAAAAGGAGATCTAACTAATGGCAGTTCCTGCAAGAAAAACTTCTAAGCAAAAGAAACGTTCACGTCGTGGTCATATTAAATTAACCACACCAGCAATGCATTACGATGCTACTACTGGTGAATACCGTTTAAGCCACCGCGTTTCACCAAAGGGCTTTTACAAAGGCCGTCAAGTTGCTAACGAAAAAAAGCAACAAAATAACGATTAATTAAAGACACCGTGGGGTGTCTTTTTTTATGTAATTTTTGATTAAAGGAATAGGTATTAATGAAATTAGTTATATTACACTCAAGTGATACGCATGGCTTTTTGATGCCAACTGATTATCAAAATAAAGACAACTATGATGCTCCAATTTCTCTTAGTCGCGTAAGTAGCGTGGTTAAAAGTGAAAAAGAAAAATATGGTGCAGACAATGTCCTAGTTACTGATAGCGGAGATTGTCTACAAGGTTCCCCCTTAGCTAGCTATACTCAAAAGTTGCCTGAAGACGAAGGATTGCGTAAATTTACTGAAGCTTATAATGAAGTGGGATATGATGCACGTGCATTAGGTAACCATGACTTTAATTATGGTTTGGATTATTTATCGTACTATGTTGATAACAATCGTGCTCCATTTATCAATGATAATGTTTTGGATGCAGATACTAATGTACCTTTCTTTGGAAAAGAATATACAATTGTTGAAAAAGCTGGTCTAAAGATAGGTATTATGGGAATTACTACTCAGTATATCTCTCACTGGGAGTCAGAGGATCATATTAAAGGCTTAAAGTTTGTTTCTGGTTATGAAGCACTTGCTAAATTAGCTAAAAAATTGCGTCCACAAGTAGATATTCTTTGTGCTCTATATCATGGTGGTTTTGAAAGTGATCCATTGACTGGTAAAGCAACTGAGCCTCATACAGGCGAAAATGAGGGCTATAAGATTTTAACTGAAATCCCGGAAATTGATGTCTTTTTAACTGGACACCAACATCGTCGCTTGAACTTAGTTACTCGTAACACGGCCATTGTTCAGCCAGGCTACCGCGGAGAAGCAGTAGGTAAAGTGATCATTGATTTTGATAAAGACACGAATGGTAAAGTTAAAATCAATGATATGACTACCAAATTGATTGATAGTAAAGATTATGCACCAGATCCAGCAATTGAAAAGATCGTTAAGAGTCTTGATGAAGAAACACAAAAATGGCTAGATCAACCTATTGCGCATTTATCTGAACCTGCACCAATTGATGATGCTATCAAAGGCAGAATTGAGGGAGCACCTTTTATCAATCTTATTCAACAAATGCAACTTTGGTTTACTGGGGCAGATGTTTCAGCAACAGCAATTATGTCTGAATCTGCCCATGGCTTTTCAAAGAATGTAACAATGCGCGAAGTATTATTAAACTATCCATATGCAAATCAACTCTGCATTGTTAAGTTGACTGGAAAAGAATTAAAAGAAATTATTGAATATTCAGCTGGATTCTTAGAAAAAGATAAAGACGGTAAAATCAAATTTATTGATCGTTGGATTACACCTAAGCCAATGCTTTATCATTTTGATCTTTTCTACCCAGTAAAATATGAAGCTGATCTTTCAAGACCAGTTGGTCATCGATTGACTAAAGTAACCTTAAATGGGAAAGATCTTGAAAATGATAAGGTATACAAGTTAGCTGTCAATAATTATCGTGCTTTAGGCGGAGGATTTTATCCAGCTTACAGCATGGATAAGATTGAAAAGATCTTTGATCAGGACTACGTTCAAATGTTTAGCGAATACTTAACTCATGGTGATATTAAAGTAGATACTGCTAAAAACTACAAATTTTATTAATTAAGGTACTAAAAAAGCTGTTTCATTACGAAACAGCTTTTTAAAATGTTCAAATTTAGTTCAATTAAAGTTTGTTGTACTTACTCTTGTCTTTGTAACTCTTGGCAGTAATGGCGGGAATAATAATTGCGAATAGCAAGCCAAAGACTGCGCCAATAATCAAAGATTGCATAGGATTAAATTGCATCTGAGTTAAAGATGCAGCGATAAAACCGATAACTTCGCAAAAAATGCATGACCAAACCATAGTAATAATATAGCGCATAATTTCTCCTTCTTTCGCTAGGTATCTTAGCAAAAATAAGAGTTTTACGCAAGCCAAGAAGAGAGAATTTGCTATACTTAAATTATTAGAAAGGGTGAGCATATGGGAGCAGTGAGTCTGCAAAACCTTAGTAGTTTTACATTACTGGAGAGTCCAACTAAAGTTAAAGATTTAGCTAAAAATGCAAAGAAAAAAGGTTATTCTGCACTCGCCTTGACGGATGTAAATATTACCTATGGCTTAGTTAATTTTTATAAAGCTGCAAAAGAAGCTGGAATTAAGCCTTTATTAGGGATGCAGTTAAGAATCAACGGCTTGGTTGACCAGGCAAATAAGTATGATTTAATTGTCATTGCTAAAGACGATCAAGGATATAAAAATATTTTGCGTTTATCAAGTGCGGTCAATCTTTTAACCGAAAATGGTGAAAAAGAAAATGTTTTAGAGCTTGAAGAATTAAAAAAATATCTCGGTCACTTAGTTATAATTACGCCTAGTAACATACATAGCGAACTAAAGATGCTGCAAGCTAACAATCCTAAAATGGGAGCTAATTATATCCGTACACTGAAAGATTCTGTTCCTACATCTTCATCAATTTATTTAGGCGTTTATGCTGATCAAGGACAGCAAGAATATATAAATTATCTTCGTTCATTAGCAACGCAATTTGAGTTATTGTTAACTGCGGTTGAAGACGGACAATATCTTAATCGTAACGAACAATTTTTAAGAAGAACTCTGCAAGCTATTAAGAGTAACACCCATTTAGAAAATGTGGAGCAATTAGCTAAGCAAGCTGGTTCGCATTACTTAAAAAATAGCGAAGAATTGCAGGTTAATTATCGAAAATTTGGGATTGAAGATGCTTTAGAAAACGCTGAAAAAATAGGTCAAATTTGCAGTGCTCAGATTACGTTTCAAGATCCTCAATTGCCAAAGTTCAAACAAAATAAGTTTCCAACATCAAAAGAATATTTGCATTCATTAGCACAAAATGGACTTGCTAAAAGATTTAAGGGAAGGATTCCGGAAAAATACCAAGCAAGATTAGATTATGAACTAAAAGTAATCAATGAGATGGGATTTGATGATTATTTTCTTATTGTGTGGGATGTGATGAACTTTGCCCATAGTGTTCACATTACAACTGGACCTGGACGAGGCTCAGCTGCTGGCTCACTTGTTTCATATGCTTTAAGAATTACTGAAGTCGATCCACTTGAATATAATTTGTTATTTGAACGTTTCTTAAATCCCGCTCGTCAGCAAATGCCAGATATTGACTTAGATATTCCAGATAATCGACGTGATGAAGTAATAAAATATATGTTTGAAAAATACGGGATGAATCACGCCGCCCAAATTTTAACCTTTGGTACTTTGGCTGCTAAGCAAGTTTTAAAAGATGTTTGTCGTGTTTTTGGACTAAATAAAGTTGAAACCTATCGCTGGTTAGATGCAATCCCGCATGCAAAAGGAAAAATCACTTTAGCAGAAGCATATCAAAAATCAAAAGAGTTACAGCTTTTAGTTAATACAAATGCTTTTAGTAAAATTCTATTTGCGACTGCTGAGCATTTAGAAAATTTGCCGCGTCATTATTCAATTCATGCAGCTGGTTTAGTAATCACTGATGATTCATTAGCAGAGATTGTGGGCTTACAGGCGGGACCTTTAGGAATACCTGTAACGCAGCAAACCAAATTAAATGTTGAGTCCTTAGGATTATTGAAAATTGACTTTTTAGGCTTAAGAAACTTAACTATTTTAGGCAATATTATTGCAGCATTAAAGTCAGAAGGAGTTGAAATTGATCCTAATCAGATTCCGTTAAATGATCAAGAAACGCTTGCTTTATTTCAGCGTGGTGACACAGATGCCGTCTTCCAATTTGAATCCGATGGAATTAAGCGCGTTTTAGAGCAGCTTCATCCTGACAGTTTTGAAGACATTGTCGCTGTAAATGCTTTATATCGCCCAGGTCCAATGAATAATATTGGTCATTTCATTAATAGAAAACATGGCAAGGAAAAAGTTCAATATCCTGATCCTAGCTTAAAAAAAATCTTAGGACCAACTTATGGCGTTTTAGTTTATCAAGAGCAAGTTATGCAGACGGCTCAAGTTTTAGCTGGTTTTTCTTTAGGTGAAGCCGATCTTTTAAGGCGAGCTATGTCTAAGAAAAACGCTGATGTGATCCAAAAAGAACGAGAGAAGTTTATTCAAGGCGCTGTAAAACTTGGCAGACGAAAAGAGATAGCAGAGCAGGTTTATGATTATATTGCTCAGTTTGCTAATTATGGATTTAACCGTTCGCATGCAGTTGCATATAGTAAAATCGCCTTTTGGCTTGCCTATTTTAAGGTTCATTATCCTGGCGCTTTTTATCTTTCTCTTTTGAACAGTAATATTGGTAATCGTAATAAGATCGCTCAATACTTGATGCAAGCACAAGAAGCTGGAATTAAGGCTTTGCCACCAGATATTGAGAACAGTAAGGCGGATTTTTCGCTTGAAAACGGCAAAATTTTAGTTGGCTTGAAGGCAGTTCGCGGATTAAGAAGTGATTTGCTGAAACAAATATTAGAAATTAAGCGTCCGATTAAGTCAATGACTGATTTCTTGTGGAAGATTGATAATAATTTGTTGAGTGCTGATGCTATTGCAAATTTAATTAAAGCAGGTGCTTTTGATCGACTAGCTCCAAATCGAAATGAACTTTTAAAAATAAATAAAGACCTAGTTGAAAGTGTAAAGATGGCAGGTTCAAATTTATCTTTATTTGAAACTTTGGAGCCCAAAATCGAAGAAGAAAAAATGCCAACTGCTGCTGAAAAATCAGCGATGGAAGTAGAAGCAATGGGCTTTAGTACTGGAATTAACCCAATCATTGCTGTTCAAAAATATGCTAGAAAGTATAACGCAAAAAGATTGCAGGCTTTTGAAAACAATGAACAGGGGATTGCAGTTGGCAAATTAATGAAGATAAAGCAAATCACCACTAAAAAAGGTGATAATATGGCTTTCGCGGTCTTTAGCGATAGTAGTGGCGATAAAGATTTTACGATCTTTCCTCAGGTATGGGAGAAAGTAGGAGAAAATTTAAAGATTGGCGAAATATATTTATTGCAGGTGAAGACGCAAAGTGATCGCTTTAGTCCGACAAAGACGCAGTTTTTACTTTCAAATGCTCGCAAAGTTAATTTTAAAGATTAATTTAAAACTTTTAAATTCTAGCAAAATAGATTCTGATAGGATTGAAAGCGAAAACATTTATTTAGCAGGTTTTATTAACGAAAAAAATAGGATTATTTTTGAAGACAATGAGTTAAAAAAATGGTACGATAAAACCGATGTGAGTAAAACACAGAAAATCGTAGAGGTGAATTCATGAAACGGATTGGTATTTTAACTAGTGGTGGAGATGCCCCTGGTATGAACGCTGCCATTAGAGCTGTTACACGTACAGCTTTGGCAAACGGTATCGAAGTTTGCGGAATTCGTTATGGATATGCTGGTTTAGTTGCTGGCGATATTTTCCAAATGACTTCTGAAACAGTTGCGGACAAGATTAACCGCGGCGGTACCTTTCTTTATTCAGCTCGTTTCCCAGAATTTAAGGAAGAAGAAGTTCAACTTAAGGGAATCGAACAATTAAAGAAGCACGGAATCGATGCTTTAGTTGTCATCGGTGGTGATGGTTCTTACCATGGTGCATTGAAGCTTACAAGACATGGCTATAATGCTATTGGTCTTCCTGGTTCAATCGACAATGATATTCCTTACACTGATTTCACAATTGGCTTTGACACTGCATGTAATACTGCAATGGAAGCTATTGATAAAATTCGTGATACTGCAACAAGTCACCAACGTGTATTTGTTGTAAATGTTATGGGTCGTGATTGTGGAGATATTGCAATGCACGTTGGTGTTGCTACTGGCGCAGATGCAATTGTTATCCCAGAAGAGCCTTATGACATTAAGGAAATTGCTGAAAACTTGAAGCAAGGATTTGCTAATGGCAAGAAGCATGGAATTGTTGTTTTAGCAGAAGGTGTTATGGACGCTAATAAATTTAAGGATGAACTTCTTAAGTATGGCGACTTTGATGCTCGTGCTAATATCTTAGGTCACATGCAACGTGGTGGAAGCCCAACAACTCGTGATCGTGTATTAGCAAGCGAGATGGGTGCTTATGCTGTTAAGTTGTTACTTGAAGGTAAAGGCGGCTTAGCTGTTGGAATTGAAAACAACAAGCTTTCTCACCATGATATTCTTGATTTGTTTGATGCAAAACACCACGGTAATTATGCGTTATACTCATTAAACAAAGACTTAGCCAAGTAGTTTTTGATTTTGTATTATAGGAGATTTTTTCAAGATGAAGAAAACTAAAATTGTTAGTACTTTAGGGCCAGCCTCAAACGATGTTGAGACTATTACTAAATTAGCTGAAGCAGGTGCAAACGTATTCCGCTTCAACTTCTCACACGGTGACCACGAAGAACACCGTGCACGTATGAACATGGTTCGTGAGATTGAAAAGAAGACTGGTAAACTTCTTGGCATTGCTCTTGATACTAAGGGTGCCGAAATTAGAACTACTGAACAAGAAGGCGGCAAGTTCACTATTAACACTGGTGATACTATCCGTATTTCTATGGATGACACTAAGAAGGGTAACAAGGACATGATCCACGTTACCTATGATGGACTTTACGATGATACTCACGTTGGTGGTCACGTATTAATCGATGATGGTTTAGTTGACCTTTTGATTAAGGAAAAAGATGACACTAAGAGAGAATTAGTTTGTGAAGCTCAAAACACTGGTTTAATTGGTTCTAAGAAGGGTGTTAACGCTCCTGGTGTTGAAATTCGCCTCCCAGGTATCACTGAAAAAGATACTAACGATATTAAGTTCGGTTTAAAGGAAGGTATCAACTTCATCTTTGCTTCATTTGTTCGTAAAGCACAAGATGTTCTTGACATTCGTCAATTGCTTGAAGAAGCACACTGTGAATACGTAAAGATCTTCCCTAAGATTGAATCACAAGAAGGTATTGATAACATCGATGAAATCTTAAAGGTTTCTGATGGTTTAATGGTTGCTCGTGGTGACATGGGTGTTGAAATTCCATTTATCAATGTTCCATTCGTACAAAAGGAATTAATCAGAAGATGTAACGCATTAGGTAAGCCAGTTATTACTGCTACTCAAATGCTTGACTCAATGCAAGAAAACCCACGTCCAACTCGTGCCGAAGTTACTGACGTTGCTAACGCTGTTCTTGATGGTACTGACGCAACTATGCTTTCAGGTGAATCTGCTAATGGTCTTTACCCAGTTAAAGCTGTTAAGGCTATGGCTGAAATTGACATGCGTACTGAAAAGCAACTTGCTAAGCGTAACAAGTTAGCTCTTCAAAGATTTGAAGAATACAAGGGTTCAAACGTTACTGAAGCTATTGGTGAATCAGTTGTTAGAACTGCTGAAGAATTGGGCGTTAAGACTATTATTGCAGCAACTGAATCTGGTTACACTGCACGTATGATTTCTAAGTACCGTCCAAACGCTGATATCATTGCTATGACTTTCGACGAAAAGATCGAACACTCATTAGGTGTTGTTTGGGGTGTAAAGCCAATGTTGGTTGAAAAGCCTAAGACTACTGAAGAAATGTTTGACAAGGCAGCAGAACTTGCTAAAGAAACTGGTCTTGCAAAAGACGGCGACTTGGTAATTATCGTTGCTGGTGTTCCTTTGGGTGAAACTGGTACTACTAACTTGATGAAGTTACAATTGATCGGTACCCAACTTGTTAAAGGTTTAGGTGTTGGTGAACAATCAGTTATTGGTAAAGCTGTAGTTGCAACTTCTGCTGAAGAAGCAAACAGCAAAGTTCAAGATGGTGACATCTTAGTTGCTAAGACTACTGATAAGGATTACTTACCAGCAATCAAGAAGGCTTCAGGTATGGTAGTTGAAGCTTCAGGTTTAACTAGCCACGCAGCTGTTGTTGGTCTTTCACTTGGTATCCCAGTTGTTGTTGGTGCTACTGATGCAGTTGAAAAGATCAAGGATGGTTCTAAGATTACTGTTGATGCTCGTCGTGGTGCTGTTTACCAAGGTGAAGCAACTAACCTTTAATCTAAATTAATTAGCTTATTAAAATAGTCAGCGAAAGCTGGCTATTTTATTTTTGTCTTTTTTTCCTTATACTATATAGGTGACAGACAAATTAGAAGGATTGAGGCGCTGATATGTTAGGTGAAATAAGAAAAGGAAAAGTTACTGATGAAAATCAAACTGCTTTTTATGTACAGGTTGATGGCGTAACTTTTGAATTAAAAAAAATAGAAGTTACACAAGATGAACCAATCCATTTAGGTGACGAAGTACAGGGCTTTATCTATGAAAATAAGGATAAAAAGAAGGAAATGACGCAATTTTATCCTTTTGCTCAAAAAGATCAGTATGGTTGGGCTACAGTAACTGAAGTGCGCCGTGATTTGGGTGTATTTTTAGATATCGGATTAAATGATAAAGACGTTGTTGTTTCTTTAGATGATCTTCCACTTGAAAAAGATCAATGGCCAAAGAAAGATGATCGTTTGTTGGTACGCCTTGAGACCGATGATAAGGAACGTATTTGGGCTAAGATGGCAGAAGAAGATGTTTTTGAACAGTTAGCTGCCAATTTTCCTGCGCATTTGGAAAACAAAAATATGTCTGGTACTGTGTACCGTAACTATGAAGTTGGATCTTTTGTAATTACTGATCAATATTACTTAGCCTTTGTCCATAAGTCTGAAATGTTCCGTCCCTTGCGTCTAGGGCAAAAAATTAAGGCACGCGTAATCGGGGTTAGTCAATATGGTAGATTGAATTTGAGCGTTCTTCCTCGAGGCTTTGAGGAGATTGATGATGATGCTCAAATGATTTTAGTAAGTTTACGCCGTGAAGCAACTAAGACCTTACCTTTTTATGATAAAAGCGATGCTCAAGAAATTAAGAATCACTTTGGTATCTCTAAGTCAGCCTTTAAACGCGCTTTAGGTCATTTATTAAAAAATAGATTAATTACTGAAGATAAAGATGCAGGAACAATTAGCTTGGTAGAAAAAGATGAATCAGACACAAACGATGAAGGATAATTTAGAAGATTATTTACGTTTCAGTCAAGTGGAACGTGGCTTAAGTCCTAATACCATTATTTCTTATCGAACTGATTTAGAAGAATATTTAGATTATTTACAAGATCAAAATGAAACAAGCTGGGAAGTTGACTATTTAGTTGTTGACGCTTTTCTTGCTACGCAAAAAGACAAGGGCAAGGCAACAACTTCAATTAGTCGAATGATCTCTAGTTTGAGAAAATTCTATCAATGGCTCTTAAGACAGGATATAATTGAACGTGATCCATTAATAAAAATCGATTCCCCAAAAAGTGAACGAAGATTGCCAACCGCTTTAAGCGAAGAAGAAGTAGATAAATTACTTGCGGCTCCTGATACGAATACGCCATTAGGAATTAGAGATCGTGCGATGCTAGAGTTACTTTACGCAACTGGAATGCGGGTGAGTGAATTAATAAATTTACGAACTGGTGATATTCATTCTGATTTAAAAATTATTAGAGTTCGTGGTAAAGGTTCGAAAGAACGACTTGTACCAATTACTGAAGTTGCTTTATCGTGGCTTGAAAAGTATCAAAAGGATGTTAGGGACGCTCAAGTACTAAAAAGCGGTCAATTTACTGATGTAATTTTTCTAAACAATCATGGTCATCAACTAACGAGACAGGCTGTTTGGCAGAAGATAAAAAAGTATTGTCAGCTGGTTGGAATAACTAAAAATGTTACTCCCCATACTTTGAGACATACTTTCGCTACTCATTTGCTTGAAAACGGGGCAGATTTGCGTGTAGTTCAAGAAATTTTGGGTCATAGTGATATTACAACTACGCAGATCTATACTAATCTGACGCAGAAGCATATTTTGGAGGTTTATAATCAAGCACATCCACGTGCTTAAATATTATGATCAGCAAATATAAAAAAGACTATGAAAAAACTGTAATGGGATATTTGTCTTATCTTCCAGATTTTAAAAATATTAAGAACTTACAAGAAGAGATGAAGTTATATACTAGTGATTCTAATCAATTTGAAGTTCTTATTTATAAAGAAAAGGGTAACGCAAGAGGTATTATTGGCATTCAAGAAGAAAAAGACTTTATAATTATTCGCTATCTATCTCTTGATCCAACAATGCGTGATTCAGAAACCAAACGCTTGGTAATGAAAGATCTAAAGCATCTTTATCCTGATAAAATGATTACCGCTTTACCTGACTGGGCCTTTTTATTAAGCTATTTAAAGGAAGATAAGACCGATGAATAATGTCGATGAATTAACTTTAGATCTTCCAAATTTTACGGGACCATTAGATCTACTTTTGCACTTAATTAGATCACAAAAGATAGATATTTACGATATTCCAATTGCGAAGATTACTGGACAATACTTAGCTAATTTGGCTCGATGGCAGACTTTAGACTTGCAAATTGCTGGCGAGTATTTTGTGATGGCATCAACTCTTCTTAGAATTAAATCACAATATTTACTTCCCAAAAATGACTTTGTTGAAGAAGATCAATATCAGGAAGACCCGCGTGCTGAACTAGTTGAGCAGCTGGTCCAATATTCAGTTTTTCAAAGAATTGCGGAATACTTTAAGAAGCGAGATGAAGAAATGCCAATTACTGTGGCTAAAGATCCATCTGTTTCGCCTAAAAAAGAAGTTGAACCTCTTCCCTTAGGAGAAATTACAAGTGATGAGCTGGCTAATACTTTTAAGGTCGTTTTGGAGCGCTTTAAATTAAGAAAACCACAAGTAGGGCAAATAGAAGTTCATGAAACTTCAATTGAAGAAATGACGACATTTTTAAAGGATAAACTTCACCATAGAAAAAAGGTTAGCTTTTTTGACTGTATTAAGAATTTTCAGGATCTTGATCATGTAATTGGTTTGTTTTTAGCAGTTTTAGAATTATGTCGTGATCATAAAATTTTAGTAAAGCAAAATAGAGACTTTGGTGACCTAGAATTAGAGAAAGTTGAGACTAATGGCAAGTAAAGAAGCACAATTAGAAGCTCTCCTTTATGCAGCAGGGGATGATGGTTTGGAAACAGATAATTTATTACAATTATTAGAAATTTCACCATCGGCATTACGAGAGTTAGCAAATCATCTAAAAGATCGACTTAAAAATGATGAGAACTCTGGCTTACAACTGATCTGCATTAATCATACTTATAAATTAACTACCAGTGCAGAATGCGGAGATGTTATTTCTAAATTTTTCCAAAAAGACTTATCGAAGAACTTAAGTCAGTCAGCTCTCGAAATACTTTCAATTATTGCATATCGTCAACCGATAACACGGGTTGAAATTGATGATTTACGAGGTGTTAACTCATCAGGAGCATTGCAGACTTTAGTTTGGCGTGGACTGATTAAAGTAAATGGTAAAAAAGACGTACCTGGCCACCCTAACTTATATGTGACTACAGACTATTTCTTACAGTATTTTAACTATGAAAGTTTGGCTGATTTACCAGTAATAGAAGAGTTTGAATCAGATGACAATCCTGTGAACTTATTTGATCAGGATGAGAGAAATAGCAAAGAAATAAATTTTGATGAAGGAGAGTAAAATGGCTGAAAGATTGCAAAAAGTAATTGCACAAGCTGGCGTTGCGTCAAGACGTAAGGCTGAGAAAATGATTACAGCTGGGCAAGTAACTGTTAATGGTAAAAGAATTACTAAGCTGGGAACGAAAGTTGAACCGAGCGACAAAATTGAAGTAAATGGAGTTCCAATTGAGAAAGAAACACCCCACACATATTTGTTTTACAAACCTCGTGGCATAATTTCTTCAGTAAAAGATGATAAGGGAAGAAAGACTGTTGTTGACTTTTTTGAAGATGTACCATATCGCTTATATCCAGTTGGTCGTCTTGATTATGATACTTCAGGCTTATTATTAATGACTAATGATGGTGAATTAGCTAATAAGTTGATGCATCCTCGTAATGAAGTACCAAAGGTTTATGTGGCAAAAATTAAAGGACTTCTTTCTCCAGAAGATATTCACTCTCTTACACATGGGGTTCGAATTGATGGACGTAAGAGTGCGCCAGCAAAATTGAAGATTTTGAAGACTGATGAAAAGAAAAATACTCAAATTGTTCAATTAACAATTCATGAGGGGCATTATCACCAAGTTAAGAGGATGTTTGAAGCAGTTCATCATTTTGTTGAAAAATTATCTCGTGAAAAGTATGCTTTCTTGACTTTAAAATCACTGACTTCAGGTGAATATCGTGAATTAACGCATGAAGAAGTCTCTCGGTTAAATCACTTATCTGACTAACGCTACTTGTCAAGCTATGATAAAATAAAACTAATAATCTATAATTGTGGAGGATTTTGGAATGAAGGAAAATAAATCTCAGGACAATCAAGAACCTAAGGGTCCTTACAAGCATTTTGAACGTCCGACAACGTCTAGAAGTGCGATGCATCATCGCCACCGTTCAGAGCCTGCACCCGAACCAACTCCTAGTCGTCCAGATAAGAACTCTAAGGGTACAAACCATAGTCAGTTATGGGCTGGGTTGATTATAGTTGCAATAATTTTGATTGCCTTGATTCCGATTGTTTCTTCAAAGTTGCACTCTAATTCTAATAACTTGGCTGAAAAGAGTGTTAAAGTTTCAAAGAGTTCTTCTAAGTCTCATAAATCTAAGAGTAAAAAGCCTAAGCGTAGTTCTTCGAAGAAGAGTAAGTCTAAGAGTAGTGTGAAGAAAGAAGAGAAGAAATCGTCAAGCCAATCTCATGACGTAACTCCAGCTGTAACTAGTCAGTCTCAAAGTAGTCAAACTAGCCAAAGCAGTACCCAATCTTATGCTTCTAGTGCTAGTCAAACTACCACTCAAGACCAAACTCAACAAGCAAACCAAAATTCATACCAAAATAATCAAAATACCTGGCAGAATAACAGTGGAAGCAGCTCGTCACAAAATCAAGCTCCAAGTTCTTACACTGTTCAAGAAGGCGATTCTTTATCAAAAATTGCTCGTGAAAATAACACTTCAGTGCATCATTTAGAGCAGCTTAATGGTTTAGAATCAGCTGATAGTATTAGTATTGGTCAATCAATTAAACTTAAGTAATTAAAAAACATTATTATTTACAATTTAGTTAAGAAGTATTATCATTTACTTGTAAAAAGTAAATAAAAGGATGTTGTCTTCAGGGCAAGGTGAAATTCCCGACCGGCGGTTAGAGTCCGCGAGCTACGATGTAGTTGAACCTTAGGTACCGATAGTTAAAGTCTAGATGGAAGAAGACAGACTAAAAAACTAAACATGATTTAGATTAATAAGGTCTGTTGCTGAGGCAACAGGCCTTTTGTATGTTATGGAGGAATCATCATGCAAAGAAAAACTAGTTTAAGTCATGTCAGACTTGCTTATTGGCTTGCTTGGGCAATGATTGGTGCATTGGCATTTTTAATTATGAAAATTGAAGTCCCAATTATTCCAGGCTTTGATTATTTGAAGATGGACTTTTCGGATTCACTTGTTGCCTTGAGCACCTTAGTTTTTGGACCATTGGGCGGAACAATGATTGCACTCTTTAAGTCATTATTGAGTCTTTTTATTTCTGGTTTTAATCCAATTTCAATGATTGGACAACTAGCTGCGTTTTTAGCAAGTTTAGCTTATATCTTGCCATTTTATTTCATCAGTAAAAAACATGAGGATAAAGTAAAATATCAAATTTTTGGTTTAATTGTCGGTACACTAGCTTTAACGGTAGTAATGTCACTAGCAAATTATTTTGTTCTAACTCCAATGTATATTTCTTTAATGGGATTTAAGTTAAACTCATCACTTTTAACTTACGTTGTTTCTGCTATTATTCCTTTCAACTTAATTAAGGGTTTGATTAACAGTATTGTTGTTTTGATTTTAGCGAAAACTTTATTACCTGTTCTAGAGAAGTTTGTAAGACGTAATTTCTAAAATATTTTCTAAAAGAATTATGTTTAGCCAGAAGTCGAGTGACTTCTGGTTTTTGTTTTATGGTAGAATTTACTTTGAATGAAAAAGAAAGGACTCAATTTTTTAATGCAAGTAGCTATTGATGGTCCTGCATCAGCGGGGAAGAGTACAGTTGCTAAAATTATCGCGCATAATTTAGGCTATATTTACATCGATACTGGTGCAATGTATCGAGCATGTACATTAATTGCACACGACAATCACGTTGACTATGGGGATGAAAAGGCGATCTTAGACCAGGTTGACAAGAGCACAATTGAATTTAAGCAAGAAGATGGAGAACAGAAGGTTTATGTAAATGGCAAGGATGTGTCAATTGCCATTAGAACTCCAGAAATTACTGAGAATGTTTCTCAAGTGTCAGCCTTGAAGTCAATTCGTGAAAAGATGGTTGAATTACAGCGTGAAATGGCTGGTAAGCATAATGTTATTATGGATGGCCGTGATATTGGGACGACAGTTTTACCAGATGCTGAGGTAAAGATCTTCTTAATCGCTAGTGTTGCATCAAGAGCTAAGAGACGCTTTTTAGATTTTCAAGAAAAAGGAATTCACCAAGACTTGAAAGATATTGAACATGATATTGAAGTTCGCGACTATAAAGATTCTCATCGTGAAATTTCACCATTAAAAAAAGCAGCGGATGCAATTGAATTAGATACAACAAACCTTACTATTGATGAGGTTGTAGCTAAAATCAGCGAGATAATTCAAAAAAAGCAAAAAAATTAAACAAAAGTGTGGAAAAAAGACATCAAGTACTTTAAAATAAAGTATGATATTGGGAGGTAATTATGACAGATAATAGTAATCAATTCTTAGATGCTCTAAAAGAAATGCAGGGAGTTGAAGTCGGCAACATTGTTAACGTTGAAGTTTTAAGTGTTGAAGATGGACAAATCGCTGTTGGTGTTGAAAATGCAGGTGTTGAAGGTGTAATCACTAAACGTGAATTCACTAATGACCGTAACGCAGATTTGAACCAATTGGTAAAACCTGGTGATAAGTTTGAAGCTTTAGTTCTTAGAAGAGCTGGTGGCGATAAAGAAAACGGCGAATTCTTCTTCTCAGTTACTCGTTTGAAGGAAAGAGAAGCTTACAAGGAATTAGAAAAGGTCTTTGAAGAAGGCAAGACTGTTGAAGGTACTGTAACTGGTGCTGTTCGCGGTGGTTTATTAGTTGACGTTGGTACACGTGGTTTCTTACCAGCATCACTTATTTCTAACCGTTACGTTTCTGACTTGAAGCCTTACATTGGCAAGAAGATGAACTTGAAGATCACTGAAATTGATCCTAACAAGAACAGATTAATTCTTTCAAGAAAAGACTTAATCGAAAAGGAACGTGAAGAAGCATTCGAAAACGTTGCTTCACAATTAGTTGTAGGTGATACTGTTGAAGGTAAAGTATCACGTTTAACTGGTTTTGGTGCCTTTGTTGACGTTGGTGGTGTGGACGGTTTAGTTCACATTTCAGAAATTTCTTACAAGCATGTTGACAAGCCAAGTGATGTATTGAAGGCTGGTCAAGATGTTAAGGTTAAAGTTATCGGTATTGATGACGATAGACACAGAATCTCCCTGTCAATTAAGCAAACTTTACCATCCCCATTTGAAGAAGCTACTGAAGGTTTACATGAAGGCGACATCATTGAAGGTGAAGTTAAGACTTTAACTTCATTCGGTGCATTCATCGAAGTAGCTGATGGAATCCAAGGTTTAGTACACGTTTCAGAAATTGCTAACAAGCACGTTGATAAGCCAAGTGATGTTTTAAAGGTTGGTCAAACTGTTAAAGTTAAAGTTTTGAGCGTTGACCCAAGTGACAGAAGAATCTCATTGTCAATCAAGCAAGCTGATCCTAATGCTGCTAAGAGTGAAAACTCACGTCCACGTCGTCGTCAAGATTCTGTAGCTGATAAGTACATGAATGACAATGACAACGGTTTTGCTTTAGGTGACATTATTGGTGATCAACTTAAAGATAAGGATTAATCGTCATTCGTCTAAAAAAGCTGACTCCGGTCAGCTTTTTTTATTTCTTAGATAAATAGAAAGGGGTAGAAATAATATGTCATTACCCATCGTTGCATTAGTTGGACGACCAAATGTTGGTAAATCAACTATTTTTAATAGAATTATTAATTCTCGCGTAGCTATTGTCGAGGATAAAGCTGGCGTCACCAGAGATAGAATTTATGCTCGTGCTGAATGGATGGGCCATGAATTTATCCTAATTGATACTGGTGGTATTACTTTAGACTCCGGTGAAATCGAAGAGCAAATTAAGGCTCAAGCTGAAATTGCGATTGATGAAGCTGATGTAATTGTCATGTTGGGAGATGTGACCCAGCACATGACTAATATGGATGAAACAATTGCTAAGATGCTTTATCGAACTAAGAAGCCAATTATTTTAGCAGTTAACAAGGCTGATAATCCTGAACAAAGAACTGATATTTATGATTTCTATAGTTTAGGTTTGGGCGACCCAATTCCTGTTTCTGGTAGTCACGGAACTGGGATGGGTGATTTACTTGATGCAATTGTTGGTGAATTCGGCGATAAGGCCAATCAACATGAAGATGATTCGATTCGCTTTAGTGTAATTGGTCGTCCTAATGTAGGAAAATCCTCACTGGTAAATGCTATTTTAGGTGAACAACGTGTAATTGTTTCTAACATTGAAGGGACAACGAGAGACGCCATAGACACGACTTTTACTAATGATGGGCAAAAGTATACTATTGTTGATACTGCCGGCATTAGACGCCGAGGCAAGGTCTATGAGAAGACTGAAAAGTATTCAGTTCTAAGAGCGATTAGTGCTATTGAAGAAAGTGATATTACACTTTTAGTTTTAGACGCTAGCACAGGCATTCGTGAACAAGATAAACATGTTGCTGGCTATGCTCACGATGCAGGCCGAGGAGTAATTATTGTCGTAAATAAGTGGGATCTTCCTAAAAAAGATAGCACAAGCATGAAGGACTTTGAAAATACAATTAGACAGGAGTTCCAATACTTGGACTACGCTCCAATTGTTTTTGTTTCGGCAAAGACTGGTCAAAGAGTTCCTGATATTTTGAAACTAGTTAAAGAAGTTCACGATAATCAAACTCGTCGCATTAAGTCTAGTGTCTTGAATGACTTGCTACTTGAGGCAACCAGAATTACGCCAACGCCACTTGTTAACGGAAAGAGATTAAGAATCTACTACATGACGCAAGTTGCAGTAACTCCGCCGACATTTGTTGTTTTTGTAAATGATCCAGAATTATTGCACTTCTCATATCAGAGATTTTTAATCAATCAATTGCGCCAAAACTTTGATTTTGTAGGAACACCAATTAAAATCTTAGCTAGAAAACGTAAATAAGCCTAAAATTTCAAAAAAATAGGGATATATCTTCGAAAAAGCTTGCAACTAAGCGTCTTAGTGTGCTAATTTTATTGCAGGGAATAAATGAATAAATCATTTTTCTTATTTTTTAAAGGTTTTGTTTTAAAATACTATTAGTTCATTTCGGGAGGTGAAGTGGAATGGCAAACAAGGCAGAATTAGTTTCTGAAGTTGCTGCTAAAACTGACTTAACCAAGAAAGAAGTTGCTGCTGCAGTTGATGCAATCTTTAGCTCTATTCAAGAAGATCTTGCTAAAGGTGAAAAAGTTCAATTGATCGGTTTCGGTACTTTTGAAGTACGTCACCGTGCAGCTCGTAAGGGTCGTAACCCACAAACTGGGGCTGAAATCGAAATCCCAGCTTCTAAGGTTCCTGCATTCAAGCCAGGTAAGGCTCTTAAGGATGCTGTTAAGTAATTGTTCAGTTACTAGCAAAATAAAAACGTGCTAAGTTGTATAGCTTGGCACGTTTTTTGTGTACAATTATTGTGTTAGCACAAATGAAAAGAGTGAAAAAATGACTTATTCTGAACAACTACTAGATGCAATTCAAAACCATGACTTTTCTGATAATCATATTCTTCTTAAAAAAGCACTTGAAAATGATGATCCGGAAGTTTTAGCTTCTTTAGCTGAAAACTTAACTGATCTTGGTTTTACTGATCTTTCTAAGGCAGTTTACCGCTATTTGATTGCTCAGTTTCCAAGAGAAGATTTGTTTAAGGTATACTTAGCTGAAATTTTACTAAATGATGGCGATGAAGATGATGGTTTGCAGCTTCTATATGATGTAAAGCCGGAAAGTGATGCTTATATCGAGAGCTTGCTTGATTTAGCTGATTATTACCAAAGTAATGGTCTGATTGAAACAGCGCGTCAAAAGCTTCTAGAAGCGCATAAATTAGCTCCTGAAGAAGATGCAATTAACTTTGGCTTAGCTGAACTTGACTACTTAAGTGGCGATTATGGTGAAGCATTAGGACTATACCGCGAGCTTGCAAAAGAAAACAAGACCTTTGGCGAAGTAGTCCTAAGTCAAAGAATCGCTGCCTGTCTTGCAAAATTAGGTGAGTACGAAGAAGCGGCCAACGAGATTAAGAGTCATGAAAATGATATTTTGAGCATTGATGCATTATATGAAGCAGGTTTAATTATGTTATCTGCGGGCGATAATAAGGCAGCAATTAAGTACTTAGATCAAGTAATAGAAACTCAACCTGACTATGTAAATGCCTATCCATTACTTGCACAGGCTTATGCAGCAGAGGATAACAATGAAGAAGTATTGAGAACTGCTCAGACGGGACTTTCTTATAATGAACTAGATGAGGTCTTATATAGCTTAGGTGCTAAAGCAGCTGCTAACTTAAATCAGTTAGACGAAGCAGAACGCTTGCTTAAGAAGGGGCTAGAAATCGCACCAGACAATAGTGACTTACGTTTGCAGTTATCTAACTTATATCTACACCAGCACCAAGATGAAGCTAATATCGCCTTATTTAAGGATCTTGATGATGAAGAACTTGAACCACAAGCTCACTGGAATATGGCTATCTCATATCAAAGACTTGAAGACTATGATAAGGCTAAGAGTGAATTCTTACTGGCATATCCAGCCTTTCAAAAGAATGCAAGCTTCTTAAGACAGATGATTAACTTGTTCTATGAGTTGCGTGAGATCCCAACAACTAAGGAATTGATCAAGAAGTATCTGCAAATTCAACCTGACGATATTGATATGCAAGATATGTTAGATGAATTGAATAGTGAAGAATAATAAAGCGACTGTTTAGAAAGTAATAGCTTTTGATCGTAAAGAATACCTCTCAAAGATAATTTGAGGGGTATTTTTTTATAGTAATTTATCCAATTGTTTGTTAAACTTTCTCAGACTTAGCTTCAGTTTAAAAACTTTAAAGATACTTAATTATACTTTTTGTAGTTTATTTATATTTCTCTGCATATTAGCGATTGTGCGATTGCAGTTATTTTTGACTTAAGTTTTTGATATAAGCTTTGGGTAATTTGACTCCATAAATTTTAGTCAAGGACTTATTTAGTGAAACTAAGATTCTGACAAGTTTGCGATTGAATTCTTCTTGATAAGTTTTATTTTTTGCTTTAGTTAATTTGGCTCTTATAGTATTAAAGTTATTTCTTTTTGGATATTGGTAAGAATCAGAATCTAGCTCATTTTTTAGAAATTTCTTGAAAGCTGTTAAATCTTTTTTAGTGGGATCTTTCATAGTAATACTTACTAAACCATATAATTTCAAGAAAGTATCTTGATTTTGAAAATTTAGTGTATCAATCATTGATGTAATGTTAAAAGGAATGAGAGTAGTATTGTCATCGTTTGCAGCATATTTTTCTTGCTTGCGATAAGCACCGACGAACATATCTGCCATTTGAATGCCTAATTCTTCTTTACTATCACATGTTTGATAAGTAAAAAATATGTTGTTTTTCTCGCCTAGATTTTTGATTATTTGAGAAAGTAGCTTGCAGCTAAAATATTCACTTTCAAGCTGAGAATTTAAATTAGTTTGATCAAGGTAAATATTTAATTTTAAGTTAACAACAGGATTTTGCTGACGTAGATCTTCAATAATTCTCTTAATTGGGTAAATGTAAGATTGAAGCATTAATACTTGTTGCATAATCGTATTATCAAGAGAATTATCGTGCTTATGATAAGTAGGGCGTTGGTAAATATAAGCATTAGTTAGAAAAGGCTTAACAATATCTAACGCTAATCGATTCATCGTGTCTGAAACATTTACACTCTTTTTCTCTTTTTTATAACGAGAATGATAAATTTTTTGAAAATATCGGTTATATAAATCTTTTAGTTGAAAGGTGGGGATGACTAAAAAGCCTGTATAGAACTTTTCAGTTGTATTGTCAGATTGAGATTGAAAAGAAATGCTTTCATCAATAAAAATACGAAATTCTTTGATATGACGGCGAGGTTAGAAGAGTTTCTTTAAGATCATGATTTTTCTCCAAGTAAATTTGATAGAAGTATTATATCGAACGTAAATTCTGAAAGAAAGCGAACAAGGAAAATATTTTTGAAATTGTATTTTTTTATTCATATTTTTTATTATGTAAAATTAAAGTGGGATAAACTTTTGTTTTTCGATATTTTTCGTTTCTTTACAACGAAAGTCAGATAGAATAATACATAGAGATATTATGAGTAGGAGAAAATGAATGGCTATCGAAAAAGCAGAGTTAATTTTTGAAGATAAATTAATCCATAAATTAGAAACTCTTGGCGGAGTTAAACAATGGAAATATGAACCTTCAATTAAAACTACAGACCAGCTTTGGAGTAACTTTAAAAATATTCTAGAAGAGAATAATCGTGACAAATTAGATGAACCATTATCTGAGGGTGAATTTGCACAAGTAAAACGAATTATCACCAACTTAAAAACGCCATATGAAGCAGGTCAATTTTTATATGGTCTTAATGGTGTGTCCCAAGTCGAGGTTGACTTAGATTCAGGAAAACATGTGTACTTAACTGTATTTGATCAAGCTCAAATCGGTGCCGGTAATACTAGGTACCAAGTCGTTAACCAAATTGAAAGAAATGCAGTAATTCCTGGCTATCCTGATCGACGTTTTGATACAACTTTGTTGATTAATGGATTGCCAATAATTCAAATTGAAGAAAAATCAGACTATCACGATGTTGATGAAGCGCTGAATCAAATGCATCGCTATATTCATGAACAACAATATGGTGATATCTTTTCTACCTTACAAATTTTAGTAGGGATGACACCACATGATGCAAAATACATGGCAAGAACTACAGATGAGATGTTTAATAAGACTTTTGCCTTTCAGTGGCAGCGTAAAGAAGATAATACTCCTGTGTTAGATTGGCATGAGTTTACTGCAAGCATGTTGTCAATACCAATGGCGCATCAAATGGCTACTAACTATATGATTTTAGATGGTACGCCAAGAAAACAAATGATTAAAGTTATGCGCCCATACCAAGTTTATGCAGCTAGCTCAATAATTGACAAAGTTCGGCAACATGATTTTGATATTAACGACCAAGAAATTGGATATATTTGGCATGCGACTGGTTCAGGTAAAACTATTTCGTCTTTTAAGACGGCTTGGCTTGCTTCAAGATTGCCAAATGTAGACAAGGTTATATTCTTAGTTGATCGTGTTGCTCTTACTAATCAGACCGTTGATGAATATAGTGCTTATGATCCTGAAAAAGGAGAAAATGGTAATGGCGGTGTGGTTACTGATGCAGCAAATCGATGGGTATTAGCTAACAAAATAAAATCTAAAGGTAATGGGATTATAGTAACGTCTATTCAGAAGATGGCCGCTTTAGTCAAAGACAGGAAAGGTATTAATGACATTGCCAAGAAGAATATCTTATTTATTGTCGATGAAGCCCATCGTTCAACTGCTGGTGATATGCTTCAAAGCATTAAGTCTACTTTTACTAGATCTGCTTGGGTAGGTTATACCGGTACACCTAATTTTGATAAAGCTCCTACTACAAGAGATATTTTTGGAGATTTGATTCATGCTTATACCATTGTTGACGCTATTAGGGACGGAAATGTTCTAGGATTTAAAGTTGATTTTGAAACGACACTATCTGATGAAGTCTTAAAAGAACAATACTTACCAGCCTATTTTAAGGCAAGATATCCTAACTATAGTGAAAAACAAATTCAAGATAGAATTGAAAATCTTCAACCAGAAGATATGGACGACATGATTGAGCCCAGTGTTTATGATAACAATCAAAAGCACGTCGAGTTAGTTGTTAAAGACGTTTTAGATAATTGGGACAAGCGCTCAAGAAATAGTGAATATAACGCCTTATTTACTACTCACGTTGGAGGTAATAAAGCTTCAACACCAATGGCAATGATGTTTTACCGAGAATTTAAGAAACAGAACGAATTGCGTAAAAAGCCTTTAAAGATTGGCATTACTTTTAGTCAAGATAATTCTAATAGTGACAATCAGTTAGAAAACAATATGTCTCTTGAAGAAGCAATTAAAGACTATAATGAGCAATTTGGCACTAGTTTTGGTGTTAAAGACGCGAAAGAGTATACGGAGCAGTTAGTTTCGAGGTTAAATCGAACAATTTATGATGGAAACTACGTTGATCTTGTTATTGTAGTTGACCAGTTGCTGACGGGATTTGATGCTCCGCAATTAAATACTTTGTATGTAGATCGGACTCTGCAAGGCTCTGCTTTAATTCAGGCATATTCCAGAACAAACCGTGTTTATGATATGCAGACTAAGCCATTTGGACGAATTGTAAACTATCGTTGGCCAGTTCAAAGCGAAAAGCTAATGAAAAAAGCTTTAGCTGAATATGGCGATAAAAATTCTGCTAATGAACAACAAGCATTAAAGGTACCAACGACGACTGGTATAATTTCGCCTAGCTTCAAAGAAGTAAAAAAAGAGCTAAAGAAAGTTGTTAATAGTCTGAGTGACACTACCAATAATTTTACGAGCGTGCCTCAAGACTTAGAAGCCAATAGACAGGATCAAATGCTAAAAGACTTACAGCAATATAACCATTTGATGTCAATGGCTAAACAAGATGATCAGTATGATGAAAAATCTCCTGAAAAGTTTTTGAAAGAAATTGGATTATCTCAAAAACAAGAAGAAGTCTTAACTACAACGTTAGCTATTACCTTAAAGAAGAGAATTGCTAAACGCAGGAATGTTGATTTTGAAGCTATTGATTTGAGTATGGAGCATGTCAAAGAAGTCAAGGTATCGTACACCTACCTGAAACAATTAATAGCTGAGTTAATGAATCAAAAGCATGAAAAGCAGGAAGAAGAAGCACGAAAGACTGCCAAGAAGATTAGAGAACTTTCTGATCGGATGGAAGATCGCAAGAAAGCAGAGCAGATTAATCAATTTGCAGATAGTATTTTAGAAAACAACTTGACAGCTCCTACATATCCTGTAAAACAAGATGATATTGATGAATTATTAGAAACTTATTCTAATCGCTCTATGCGTGAAGAGATCCTTGCTTACAAGCGCAAATGGGGCTTAGTAGATATTAAAGACAATCAAAGAGTTAATGAAATTATCTATAACCACGTTCAAGGGATGGATGATTTAAACATCGATGGAGATTTAGATAACATTATTCGTGAAGCATCGCTGGTTTATAAGACTGATGCAGAAGATGAAAAGGTTAGAGCATTAGCTAAAATTAAATATCGAAGAAGACTAAGAGAAACTTTAAGTGAATTTGCGGACGACATTACTAAGAAATATTAGGAGAAATATATAAATGACTACAGCTAAAGAAGTGACAAGCCAAATCTGGGAAATGGCTAATCGATTAAGAGGAAACATGGATGCTTCTGAATATAGAAATTATATTTTAGGTTTCATGTTTTACCGTTATTTGTCTGAAAGACGAGAAAAGTATTTATTTGATAATAAAGTGTTTGATGAAAACCCGGATGATATTAGTGGCATTAATGAAGAATATGCCAAAGAAGCAAGTGGCGAGTATCTTGCTGATTATTTGGATGATATTGCTGGTTCATTGGGATATGCAATTGAACCACAATATATGTGGCGGACGATTGTCGATGAAGTAAATAATAATACGATTACACCTGATACATTTCAAAATATGTTTGAGAGTTTTGATAATAACTTACGCTTGAATAGCAAAGCTACTCAAGACTTCACTGGTGTATTCGATGATATGAATTTAAATAATTCACGATTAGGTAATACTACTGCAGCGAGAGCAAAAGCATTAACACAAATTATAGATTTAGTTGATCAAGTAGATTATCAAGATGATAACGGCAAAGATATATTAGCTGAGATATATGAATTTCTGATTGCTAAATTTGCAGAAAATTCTGGTAAGAAAGCTGGAGAATTCTATACTCCGCATCGAGTCTCTGAAGTATTAGCTAAGCTTGCCACTGTTTCTTTTGACCAAAGCATTAGTAAGCCATCTGTATATGATTTTGCATGTGGAAGTGGTTCACTATTGCTAACTGTTCAAAAAGAGATAAAAAATAAAATTTTATATTATGGTCAAGAGTTAAATACTACTACATATAACTTAGCACGTATGAATTTATTAATGAATGATGTCTCTTATGATCGAATGACATTGAAGAATGCCGATACTCTCGAACAGGATTGGCCAGATGGAGTGGATGCACAAGGAATTGATCATCCTCGAAATTTCGATGTCGTTGTTGCTAACCCTCCATATTCGCAACGTTGGGATAATAGTGATCGTAAATTAAAAGATCCACGTTTCAAAGATTATGGATTAGCTCCAAAGACTAAAGCTGATTATGCATTTTTACTGCACGGTTTGTATCACCTAGATCAAAACGGAACTATGGCAATTGTTTTACCTCATGGTGTTCTCTTTAGAGGAGCAAAAGAAGGCAAAATTCGTGAAGCTTTACTTAAAAAGAATCAAATTGATGCAATTATTGGGATGCCTGCAGGCTTGTTCTATTCAACAGGAATTCCGACGGTTATATTAGTTCTTAAGAAAAACAAGGCTAATAAAGATGTTCTGTTCATTGATGCATCTAAGGGATTTGAAAAAGGTAAAAACCAAAACGTTTTGAGAGATGAAGATATTGATAAGATAATCAATACTTATAAAGAGCGTAAAGATGTTGAACGTTATGCTCATGTAGCTTCATTCGATGAAATTAAAGAAAATGATTTTAATTTAAACATTCCTCGATACGTTGATACTTTCGTTCCAGAACCACCTGTTGATTTGAAGAAAGTGGCTGCTGATCTTCATGAAACTAATATTGAAATTCAAAAAAACCAGAAAGAATTAGTAGGGATGCTTAAAGAATTGACATCTGACGATGACGATATAATGGATGGATTAAACGCCATTATTAAGGAATTGGAGGAAGAAACTCGTGACTAAAAGTGACGATAAAAGAGTACCAGCATTGCGGTTTAAAGGCTTCACTGACGAATGGGAGCAACGTAAGTTAAAAGATATTACTCAGCGCGTTGAGGGAAATAATGGTAACATGAATCTTCCAGTTTTAACTATTTCTGCTAAACAAGGGTGGATGACACAATCAAATAGATTTTCATCAGTAATTGCTGGTGCCGAAAAAAAGAAATATACGCTATTAAAAAAAGGCAATCTTTCCTATAATCATGGTAATTCTAAAATTGCGCCCTTTGGAACTGTATTTATGTTAAAAACTTATTCAGAAGCTTTAGTTCCAAAGGTATATCATAGTTTTAAGGCCAAGAAAGATATTAATCCATATTTTCTTGAAGTATATTTTCAAACCAGAAAGATGGATCCTCAATTGCGTAAATATATTTCTTCATCTGCTAGAATGGATGGTCTTTTAAATATTACTTATAGTTGGTTTGAGCAAGTACGTTTATTTCTACCAAATATAGAGGAACAAAATAAATTAGAAAAATTATTTGACATCCTTAATAAACATATTGAACTTCAGCAACGAAAATTGAATGATTTAAATAGCATGAAATCTGCTTTACTTCAAGATGTTTTTCCGAACACTCAAGGCATTAAAAAAATTAAGCTTTCTACACAAGAATGGAATTTGCAAAAAATAAGTTCTATTTTTAAAGAACGAAATCAAAGAAATAAAAATGGAATGCTTTTATCAGTATCCATTTCCAAAGGAGTATATCCTTTTTCAGAGAATGATAGAAAAGACAATTCATCTAATGATAAGAGCAATTACAAAGAAGTAAAAATAAATGATTTAGCTTATAATTCAATGCGCATGTGGCAAGGAGCTGTTGGTGTATCAAAATATAATGGAATTGTTAGTCCAGCATATACTGTTATTACGCCAAAAAAAGAAGAAAATCCAAATTTTTATTACTATTATTTTAAAAACAAAAGAATGCTTTTTAATTTTAGACAGCATTCACAGGGATTAACATCAGATACATGGAACTTAAAATTTCCTTTATTCGAAAAGATTTTAATTCAAGTTCCATCTGATAGAGAGGAGGAACAAAGAATATCATCTTTATTCAAGCAAATTGATAAATCAATTAAGTTAAGTAAGATTCAAATTAAAAAGCTAACTAGTATCAAGCAATTCCTTCTCCAAAATATGTTTATCTAAAAACTCTTGCAAAAATATAACCTCCTTAAACAATTAAGTACGTGACTTAATTGTTTAAGGAGGTTTTTCTATGTCACAAAAGAAATATAGCACCAAGCTATTTTACAAGTATTACCTTGATTGGATTCATATTTACAAAGATAATGCTGTTCGACAAGTTACTCTTGATAAGTATTATTTAGTTCAAAAGCGATTGAAAGAACTTGCACCGAATCTACATATGAATGAACTTAATCGTCGTAACTATCAACAGATTCTAAATTTGTATGCACGTAATCATGAAAAGACTACAACTTTAGATTTTCATCATCATCTAAAAGCTAGACTATTTGACGCGGTAGACGATGGGTTACTAAAAAGCGATCCAACAAGGCGTGCAATTATTAAGGGATGCAGTCCTAGTGAAAAGAAAATAAAGTATTTAAATTTGTTTGATTTGCAAAAGTTACTTAGATCATTAGATTTAAGTTCTGAACTTAATTGGGACTGGTTCTTTTTACTAATTGCTAAAACTGGTTTACGATTTGCTGAAGCGTTAGCTTTAACTAAAGAAGACTTTGATTTTGAAAAACAGAGGATAATTATTAATAAATCATGGAATTACAAAGAAAAAGAAGGTCATTTTCAACCTACTAAGAATGAATCATCTAATCGTTCTGTTATGATAGACTGGCAATTAATGCAGCAATTCCAATCCTTAATTCGTTCTAAAGAAGATGATCAATTGATATTCTTTGATAAAGATCAGCGAGTATATAATTCTACGTTAAATCAGAAGCTGGCAACATATTGTGAAAAATTAGATATTCCGATCATCTCAATCCACGGTTTGCGTCATACTCATGCTTCGCTACTTTTATATGAAGGGGTTTCTATAGCTAGCGTAGCTAAAAGATTAGGACATAGTAATACGACTACAACGCAGGAAACATATATTCACATTATTCGTGAACTTGAAAATAAAGATAATGATAAAATTTTACATCATTTATCACAATTAGGTTAAACAAAAAGGACATCGGGTAGTGATGTCCTTTTGTGCTAGATAAACATGTTTTGGAGAAGGAATTGTTTTAAGTTATTAAGATTTATAACTTTTTTTTCTTTTAATTCAATTTTTTGATCTAATTTATAAAATGTGGTTCCTATAGATTGTTGAATCGAATCTTTTGGAATTTTTACGAGTGTTTTTTGTAAATCTGATATTTTTAAGTTACCAATTGATCCATTTCCACCAGTTATTAATCTAGCTAATTGACGCTTATACCAATCGGAATCTAATAAACAATTAATAAAAAAGGGATTCTTCGCATGCAAAAGAATCATAAATCCACCTGCTTGATTTTCATCGTCATACAGGTATAAAGCGTGTTTACCAACTAAACTTACTGTACCATTAGCAGCTGTTATTAGAATGTCATATTGTCTTAAAGAATGTTGAGGATCAGTTATATTCTTTTTTACAAATACATCATCATGATTATAAACTAACTTCGAATTCTGAATATTAGATGACCGCAATACTCTAACTCCTGCATTATTAGTTATATCAGAAGGATGGTAAGTTAATCCTCGGTTTAATTGAACTATATCTTTAAATCTAACAGTTTCCCAATTATGGTTAGAAAATACTCTTTTTATTAACTCTTGTTTTATAGTTTTTAATTGTTCCAATTTTCGTTGCTGAAGCGTGATAACCAAAGACAATAATTTTAAAATTTTTGATATTCTTTCTTGTTCAATTCTATTATTCGGGATGCTCAAATTCAGCTCAAAAAAATCTTGAGGACTGATATTCAATAAACCATGATTTCTTGCTCCTTCGGTGGCTCGTTTATAAATTTCTTTATACCATTTTGTTGAATCAAAATACTCTTCTAAGTAATCAGTATTTATAGAAACTGGTTTAAAGGCAATATACAGAGTCGATAAAACACCTAATTTATAATTATTTAATCGTTTAATAGCTCCGAAAGGATAATCTTTTGAATAGCTTTTATTATAAGCAAACTCGCCATTCTTTAATAAAAGATAATTTTCTAGTTTTTTACTTGCAATCTGTTTATCAAAAAATTTACGCTGATCTACTAATCCATATTGAGCAGAGATAGTTAAAGGTAGCGTTGAATCTAAATTTAAATTTTTTCTACTAATACGCTTAGTAATATCTCCCAACTTACGTTGCTCCCAAACAAGAATATATGAATTTAGAATAATAATCTTTGATATACTTGTTTTTGTAATTAAAGATTAAAATGTAGAGATTATAGTAATTTATAGTATATAGAAAGTCGAGATGACAAGATTGAGTGATAATCTAAATGCTGAGGCTAATATGAAATATAACTTACTTTTAAAGAAAAATATGTTAGATGATTTTTCAATTGATGCTGGTTGGATGCCTCTAAAATCTTATACTAATTTGTTAACAGATAAAGATAAGTTTAAATATGGTACTTTGAATTATAAAAATGGATTGATGACATTAGATCTTTTCCAAGGATGGCCATTAAAACATGGAGCTATTACTTTTGGGACAAAATTAAGACGGATTAACAATATTTTTGGATGTGTCGCTGATAGTAATATATATTACATATTTATTCCTAATATTGCCAAAAGTGATACGCTTCATTTTCCCTTTGCTATAACAAAACAATCATGGAATTTAATACAGTTTTCCATAACAGATTATCTTCCAGATGAAAAAGTCACATTAAATAATTTGATTTTAGATTACGATATGTTAGATAGATGGATTGCTCCAGCACAGAAATTTGTGGTTAAAGATGATATGTCTTTATCAATAGTTAGTTCTGATAACATATTTTTGTCTAAGTTTACTTTTGAAGGACGAGTATTTAATGTGTTTTTAGTGGAAGATATTTCTGAAAGAAGTAAAAATGAAAACCGAAATGTTATCTATACTAATAAAGCGTATTTATTAATAAAAGGCGAAAATAACATTTCAACTTCTGATGCAATATACTTCGCCACTGAATTTAGAAAGATATTGTCAGTAATCCTTGCTTGGCCAGTTAATACAACACAATTATCAAAACGTGGGATAAAAGGGGATAAAGCTACTCAGGTTTCTGAAGATGTATATTTTTTAGAAACGAGATCGCCCAAAGAAATGCCTGAATTAAGTGCATTTTATACGTTTCAATTTAATACAGATATTAATTTCAACAAAATAGTGTCAAATTGGTTTAATGCTAGTTCAGAATTAAAGATATTAATACAAGACTATTTATTAACAGTTAGCTATACAATGAGTATGCAAAATATGCTAATAAATTTAACACAAGGAATCGAAGCATTTTATAGAAAAGAAAAAGTTATATTTTATAGAAGAGGGAAAAAATTAAAAAAAGACGAGTGTCTACTTAATAAAATAAAAAAGATGTTATGTACTTTTTCTGATGAATTCATAAATAAGGTTGAAAAAGATATAGGTATGAATATAAAAAAGTGGGCAGAGTTAATAAAGAATACACGAGTTTTTATTGTTCATGGAAATAAAAAAGGAGAAATTATTGAAAATACAACAGATTTATGGCATTCAGTACAACTACTTCAATATTTAGTACAAGTATTCATTCTACAAGAATTAGGAATGATAGATTTAAGTGAACAGAAAGAATTTAATCAAATAAATAAAATATTTAGTTCTGAAATAATTTGATATTTTATAGCCCTTTTGTCTTATGGGCTTCCTCAGATAGTCTGTAATTAGATAGACATATTTTAAATTAAGAATTGCTTTAATATAACATGATATTTGATCGGAAAAACAGGAGTAGAAAAATTCTATTAAATCTTAGTATTACATGAACTATGGACTTTGATTTAATAGGATTTTTATTTATACAAAAGTTTAAAAGTATCCGAAATAAACTTTCTTGGCTCGAAAAAATGCATGCTCCCAAACAAGAAGAGAGTAAATCTATGGTAATAATTTTGATATACTAGTTTTGAAATTTAATACTAGAAGATGGAAAACAATAATGACTAATTTCACAAACATGAATAGGCAAGATCAACAAGCCTATTTAATGAAACCAATAATTGATGAGTTGAAACAAGTTGGTGGTCAGTCAACTACTAAAGATCTAAAAAGAGCAGTAGTTGAAAGCGACGAAAATATCCCAGAAAATATACTAACTATGTATAAAACATCAAGAAAGGGAAGAAAATACTTACCGTTTAATTTCGCCTTTAACTTTGCTATTTCTAATTTAATTATGGCGGGAATGCTCGAAAGACCCAAACAGGGCATAGTAACTTTGACTGAAAAGGGACGCCAATACAATGGAACCAGTGAAGAATTAAGTACTTCAGTTTACGAAATTTCACTTCCTCAATGGCAAGAAAAAATTAATAAGAATAAAAAAGTAAAAAATTCTCAAAAAGACATTAAGGAAGATGAAGCAATAACTGATGAGGAAGATTGGAAGAGTAAACTTCTTGATGCGCTGCCCAGTTTAAGTCCTGCAAAGTTTGAACTATTTTGTCGTGGTTTAGTAACAAAAATGAATGTAGATATTGATGAAAATATTGGTACTAAACTTACAGGTGATGGCGGACTTGATGGTTATGGCTATATTAGAACTGATGATTTTAGGACGGCACGTGTTGCGATACAAGCTAAAAGATGGGATCCTAGTAATTCAGTATCATCACCAGAAATTGATAAATTTCGTGGAGCAATGGATAAGTTTAGAGCTGAATATGGCATTTTCATTACTACTTCAACTTTTACAAGAGATGCTATAAAAGCATCCCGTGCTGGCACACGAGTAATTACTTTAATTGATGGTGAGCATTTATTAGATTTAGTTGCTAAATATGAGTTATACGTAACTAAGAAAGTTATTACGACTTACGAACTAGATGATTTTTTTGAGGATAAGGATTAAGAAAATAGATATGAAGAATACAAAATTTAAAATAATAACTGGATGTTTAAGTTTATTATACTTATTTACCATGACTGGATGTTCAAATCATAGTTCTACAGTGAAACATGTAAAAAGTACGAATAATGCGTCACTCATAAAGAAAAGAAGTGTAAAGAGTAGTAAAAGCAAGCAAAAAGTTGAAAAAAGTAGTAATAAACCAGTTAAAAAGCAGAGCGTTCAATCTCAAAATGTACAACAATCTGCTAAGAGTAATGTGCAAAGTCAGCCTCAACAAAACAGGGCTAATTCACAACAATCTGTCACAAAACCCAAACAAAATAATACAACTCAAACTAATCAATCTCAGAATACGCAGCCACAGTCTCAACTGCCGCCAGCTAATTCTTTATCAGATTTTGTAAACAAATATGGGGTGTCACCGTCACTTTATTTAATGCAACATAACAATATGAGTTCTAAGCAGGCACTTGAAGCAGTACCAGATAATATGAAAACTTCTGGTGAATTACAAACTCAACATAATATGGAACAAAATAATAATTAAAGCAAATGTCCAAAAAAGAAAAACTATATAATTTCACTATGGCTATTTTAGCCGTAATATCCATTATTCTTGTTATCCTAGACTATGCTTCAGTTATTAATTTAAATACTGGAATATGGATGTGGGTAGACAATGGTATCTTAGTAATTTTTGCGATAGACTATTTTTATCGACTGACTATCGCAGAAGATAAGTGGAGTTTCTTCAAACATAATATTTTTGATTTATTATCAATCATCCCTGTAAATGGATTTTTTACACTTTTCAGATTAGCTCGACTAGGGAGACTAGCAAGACTTATACGGTTGCTTAGAGTTTTGCGCTTAGTTGGTTTAACTGGTAGATTGAGAAAAATTCTTTATACTAATGGTTTAATTTATCTTTTATACACTAGTCTTAGCCTTTTAATTGTTGGCGCAATTACTTATTCTATGACCGAGCATGTTTCCTTAGCTCAGTCATTTTGGTGGGCAATTGCCACTGCAACGACTGTTGGCTATGGTGACATATCTCCGCATACCTTTGTAGGAAAAATAGTAGCCTTAGTTTTAATGCTAGTAGGAATTGGTGTAATTGGGATGTTAACAAGTTCGATTACGACATATTTTGTGAGGGAGGATAATAAGGCGGACGATAAAGACGTGCAACTAGAAAAGATCATGCAAAAGTTGGATGAAATTGAAAAACAAAACCACGATTTAAAGGAAGAAATTCAAAAGTTAAAACAGAAATAGCGCCAACTCAAGCTACCTGCCACAAACCATGGCAGGTAGCTTATTTTTATCCAAAATTAAATAACACAATCACAACTCAACGCTGCTAATTATTATACAAAGCCGTAGTCAACACTTATAATATTCCTTGTAAGCGATAACAAAGGTAAGGAATATAATTAAGGTTATTCCAGAGCGTATTGTTAAAGAAAACACTCCAGATGTTGATGCGGTTTCTGGTGCATTTGCTACAAGTCGGGCAATCAGCGAAGCCGTCCGCAAGGCTTTGAAAAATGTGAAGGAATAAAATAATTTACAATCACAATGCGGTTGTAAAAACGGTCGAAAAGCTTTTCGACCGTTTCTTGGTATAATTTAAATTAAAAATTATGGCGCATTTAAAGATGGATATTTAACTGCACTAAAAATAATATATAACAAAAATGTCAGGGAAAAAGAAATGATTGATTATAGAACTTTAAAGCATAGTGATAATGGAATGCCGACATGGGATGCTTTTCTTGGTCCTGTATTGCAGGTGGCAAGTACTAAAAGAGAATGGATAGGGAAAGAATTGGATCAAGCAGTACTTGATGAAGTTGATTTACCTGAAGAACTTGCTAATTTAAGATATGCATCTAAATATCACGATTTAATCGCATATAATCGTGTCGGATGGGCCTTAAGTGAGTTAAAATTATCGGGTTTACTTAATTCACCTAGAAGAAGTATCTATAGGATAAGTGAAACAGGAAAAGAAGCATTAGCTAAATACGGATTGAATATTACACGTGATTTCGTTCATTCTCAGCCAGCGTACATTGAACATCAAAATAAGTTAAAAAATAAAAAAGAAATTGATAATGATATCACTGAAGATCAAACTTTTGAATTAACTGAAAAACAAATAAAAGACTGGTTTGATAAGCAAAGTAGTGATTTATCTGAACAATTAATTGTTAAATTACGTAGTACGGATCCTTATCAATTTGAACATATGATGGTTCAGCTTTTAAATGATATGGGATATAAAGGGACTAACGGACAATCCGTCGTAACTCAGAAATCTAATGACGGTGGTATTGACGGAATCATTAATCAAGATCCATTAGGTTTGCGTACAGTATACGTGCAAGTTAAAAGATATTCAGAAAAAAATATTGTAGGTAGTCCTGAAATTAATAGCTTTTTTGGTGCACTTAGACGTAAACAAGCAGATCGTGGTGTATTTATTACTACTTCTTCGTTTACTAATGATGCAAGGGATGCAGCAAAGCAGTTGAATATTGCATTAGTTGATGGGGAAATGCTGACAAATTTGATGATTCAGTACAAAGTGGGGGTACAAATTCGTCAAAATTATGAATTGTATGATATTGATGATGATTTCTTTGAAGAATAAAAATTCAAAAGATTATAAGCTAAAATTATAGTTGGTTTGAATGAAGCAACAAGTTTACGCGCGCAATAAAAAAGGTCGAAAATCTTTTCGACCTTTTTTTAACCGTAAATAGATTGAAAAATAAATTTTTGTTTTTGTGAAGTATTGAAACTCATTGATATCATAGAATTCTTATTTTAACTCTCGCAAGAATTAAGGAATATAAAATATGGCATCAGATCTAACATCAATCTATTGCCATGTTAATTAGCTTAATAGCCAATCGATTAAATTAAGTTTTTGGATACCGTTGTAATTTGCTGTGCGGTTGATAGTGTCTAAAGTTAACAGATATTTAGGGTAAGAATCACGAATTTGCTCTAGCGATCTCAATTCACGTTTTAGCACTTTTTCATCCATAGTAGTTAAAGCAACTTGATAATAGGAAAGCTCATTCATATCGTTAATTCCGACAAAATCTACGTCATATTTATTGCTTTCTCCAACATAAACTGCTTTATTGCGTCTAAGTAACTCTAAATAAACAATATTTTCAATAATATGTCCAAAATCTTCTTGATGGTCAGGCAGGAGAATATTCCTAATTCCCATATCAACACCATAATATTTACTCTGACTATTTAGGAGTTGACGACCATGGATATCATATCTTTTTGCTTCATACATTAATAGACTGTCTAGAATACCGCCTAAGTATCGATCAACCGTTTTGTTGCTAGAGGAATACCCAGCACTTTTGAGAGTATTAGTTATCTTATTAATAGAAACCTGACTGCCTATTGAAGAGTAGAGGCTTTGAATAACTCGCTCCAAAACTGGTGTGTCTTTAATATTTAAACGAGAAACAATATCAGTTAAGACAATTGTAGAGTAAACGCCTTGAAGATATTCATTTCTTTCTTTAGGAGTATCAATAAATAAGGTATAAGGAAAAGAACTTTCAAGATATTTATTGAACATGTCATCATTATTAGTAAACTTATCGTTCTGTTTATGCCAAGCAACAAATTCAGAAAAAGATAATGGCAAGATTTTAAGTTCTACATATCTACCAGTAAGTAGTGTAGCAATTTCACTGCTTAAGAAATATGCATTAGAACCAGTTAAATAGATATCGACATTATCTTTTAAGAAGAGTGAATCAACAACTCTCTCAAATTCTTTAACGTGTTGTATTTCGTCAAGAAAAATATAATTCATTTGGTCAGGGAGAATCTTATTTTCGAGATAATCATATAAATCTTGAGCATTGCGAAGATTATCATATTTCATATTTTCAAAATTGATACTAATGAATTGTTCATCTTTAACTCCTTCATGTTCCTTTAAATAATTACGAAATAGGTAGAAGAGAGTAGATTTTCCAGCACGACGTACACCAGATACTACTTTAATAATTTGTTTATTTTGCCATCTTTTTAAGAAGTCCAAATATTCAGGACGATTAACATATTTTTGCATTTTTTCTCCATAGTAAACGATTGGCATATATAAAGTATGTATATTTATAAATATATTTTAGCAAAAGTTTGGAGTTAACTCCAAACTTTGATCTTTTTTAGCAAGTTTTTGGAGTTAACTCCAAATTATCTATATTTTTTACTTATTTTTGGAGTTAAGTACAAAAAAAGAAACCTAACCACAATGGCTAGGTTATTTCTTACTATCTTCTAAAGAAAATATGTCTCTTTTTTCTTTCATAAGTAAAGCCTTGGCCTAATGCTTCATGTACATCAACTACGGAAACAAAGGCATTGGGATCTTCACGCAAAATTAATTCTTTGACCTGGCTAATTTCTCTAGGAGAAACCACACAATAAATCATTTTCTTAGCGGAGTGATCATAGCCACCTTCGGCATTTAAAAATGTATAGCCGCGATCTAGCTGCACATCAATCATCTTAGCAATTTGTTCATACTTATCAGAAATAATAAAAAGTCCACGTGCTGCGTAAGCGCCTGCTTGGATTGAATCAGTAATTCGCGCTAATACAAAACTCGCAAGTAACGTGTAGATCATATGCTTAATGTCTAAGTAAGTTAAGGAAATTGTCAAAACAAAAGCATCAAGACCAAGAAGCGACTTCCCAACAGGTATACCTAACTTTAAATCTAATATCCTAGCAATAATATCGGTTCCACCGGTGGTGCCGCCATATTTAAAGACAATTCCGATGCCAAAGCCAGAAAAAAGTCCTGCCAAGACACCCGCAATAAAAAGATCATGTTCTAAATCTAATTGGTTTATAATAGGAATGTGTAACCAAAATGATAAAAAGAAGGATAGACAAAGCGTGCCCCAAATGGTCAAGGCAAGTAGCCGTTTGCCCATAAAACGATATCCGATTATAATTAAGGGGATATTTAGAAGTAACGTTGATAGACCAGGATTGATATGGAACCAATATCTAAGTAAAAGCGCAATACCACTTATTCCACCATCAGCTAGTTTGTTAGGGATACTGATGGCATCTAAGCTAAAAGCATAAATACTACAACCAAGAGTTATGAAAAATAATTGTTTAAAGAGTTGTTTATTGAAAATCTTAGTCATGTTACTTCCTTCTTTCTTACAAAACTAAGGAATAATTAAGGGGAATAGGGAATATATGAAGATTACCAATTTACCGGAAGTTTTTACCGCCGCGCTTCCAGTTTTAAAACAAATTAATGAAGCGGGTTATGAGGCTTATTTTGTTGGAGGCAGTGTTAGAGACTTGCTCTTAAATCGTCATATCCATGATGTTGATATTGCAACAAGTGCTTATCCAATGGAAATTAAGCAAATTTTTAAAAAGACAATTGATACGGGAATCAAACATGGGACAGTGACAGTTCTTTATGAAGGTGAAAGTTACGAGATTACAACTTTTAGAACGGAATCAGGATATCAAGACTTCCGTAGGCCCGATCACGTAACTTTTGTTCAGAACTTGTCAGAAGACTTGAAGAGAAGAGACTTCACAATTAATGCTTTAGCCATGGATGTTGATGGCAATGTCATTGATCACTTCGATGGTTTGGGTGATTTAGACAAGCATCTAATCCGTGCAGTTGGTAAAGCTGAGAACCGCTTCCACGAAGATGCCTTAAGAATGATGAGGGCAGTTCGTTTTATGAGTCAATTGCAATTTACGCTTGAACCAGAAACTGAGCAAGCAATTAGCGATAATCATGAATTGCTCAGTAAGATTTCTGTTGAACGAATTCGCGACGAATTTGTTAAAATGGGGATTGCTCCCGGTAGCCAAAAGGCTTTTCAGATTTTCTTAGACACTGGTTTATCTGAAGAAGTTCCAGGTTTTAAAGGTAAAAAAGAGAATTTGGCTATTTATCCTCAACTCAATTTTAGTCCTACTACTGAAGCTAATCTATGGGCTTTGATGATTATTTTACTAAAATTACCAAATGAGAAGATTCCTTCTTTTATGCGGATGTGGAAGAATTCTAATGCAATGGAGCGTCAAGTCGCTGACATTGTTGCTTTCTTTGACTTAATTAGTTCACGTGCCCCAAATAATTATGACTTATATCAAGCTGGCTTAGAAACTATTGCTTCGACCATTGATTTGGCGCATATTTTAGGTCAGCCAATTAACGGCAGTGCTTTGGTTGATGGTTATGAAGCTTTGCCAATTAAAAATAGCCACGATCTAGTGATTAATGGCCACTTTTTATTAAAAAATGGTATTCCAGCTGGACCAAGAGTGGGTCTACTACTAGAAGAAATTAAGAAGGCAGTCCTTGAAGGAGTAATTAGCAACAACGAAGCAGCAATTACTGAATTCCTTTCTTTAAATAATTAAAAATAGCTAGCAAAAAGGCGAGCAGTGAAAAATCACTACTTGCCTTTTTTAAACGTAAAATAAAATAGAAAAATACATCAAGATTGATCCGAGTAAAACAAACATGTGCCAAATCACATGTATATAAGGAACTCCGCGCATTGAAAATAAAATAGCACCAACAGTATAAGCAATTCCGCCCCAAACTAGGAGCCAAAAGCCAGTTGGTCCAAGAACAGGATAAAGGGTGCTAGAAGCAATGATGACAATCCAGCCCATTAATACGTATAAAATCGTATCTAAGACAACGTGTTTTCCTTGATTGAAAATATAAAACAAGATGCCAAAGATTGCTAGAGCTAAGATAATGCTAAACATTACCCAACCTTTAGCTCCGCCAATTGCAACGAGAGTATAGGGTGTATAAGTTCCAGTAATTAAAATAAAAATTGAGGAGTGATCAAATATCTGGAAAACCCTTCTAGCTCTAGTAAAAATCAAACTATGGTAGAGTGTTGAAAAGAGATAGAGAATAATCAAACTTGAACCATAAAGAGTAAAGGCAGTTACTCTTACCGCACTTCCTGTATGGGCAGCTTTTACAATTAAAATTACTAATCCAGCTACTGCTAGGCAAAAACCAATCCCGTGAGTAATAGCACTAAAAATATTATTTAAAATGTTGTATGTTTTTGAGCGATTTTTTGGCTCTTGCCACAATTGTTTAAAAGACATTCATTGATTCCGCCTTATATACTTTTATAATCTATTTAATAAATTTTAACTCATTTTTGTATTTTTGATATACTTGAGGTTGTACTTAATAAATTCTAACATAGAATAATAATAAAAGAAGAATAGGGGATAGGAGCTAGCATGGCTAAGATTAAAGTAGTAACTGATTCCTCAGTTCAATTAACTCCTGAAGAAATTGATAAATATGGCATTACCGTGGTTCCGTTAACCATTACCATTAATGGTCAGACTTACACAGATGGCGTTGACATTAGCCGCGAAGAATTTGTGAAAAAGATGGATGCATCAAAAGAATTGCCTAAAACCAGTCAACCATCAATTGGAGTTTTTGAAAAAGTATTTAAAGATTTGACTGATGATGGCAGTCAAGTTGTTGGTATTTTTCTTGCTCACTCTTTAAGTGGAACAATTGAGGCTGCTAGACAAGCTGCGGATTTGATTGGTAAGAGCAAAGAAGTAACTTTGATTGATTCTGGCTTAACTGATCGAGCAGAAGCATACCAAGTACTAGCTGCAGCTAAAGATGCCAAAGAAGGTAAGAGTCTTGAAGAAATTGTCGCCCACGTTGAGCGACTTAAAGAACATCAAAAACTCTATATGATGGTTGTAAACCTCAATAATTTAATTAAAGGAGGTCGTCTTGGACCGCTTGCGGGTAAGATTGCTACCTTATTAAATATCCGAATTGAATTGCACATGCCAGGTGGTCATCTTGAAGTCGCTAAAAAAGGACGCGGTAAGAAATTTTCTAAAAATTGCGATAAACGCGTTTTAAAAGATATCGAAGAACACAAGCAGGAAATTAAAGAAGTAGCAATTTCTTATGTTGATACTCCCGAAGATATGAAAGTTTGGACTGAAAAGATTAAAGAAATTAATCCTGATATCAAGGTTTTAACTCGAGTAACGAGTCCGATTATTTCAACTCACGCAGGTAGCGGAGCATATGCAGTATTCTATACAATGGAGGAGTATTAATGGCTTATCGTGAAAGCTTTTATCGCTTTTTAATGACGCAAAGAAATCCAGGATCGGTAGACGATATTGTTCAATTTGCTAATAATGCTCAACACGATAGTTCTTTTCCAAAACAAGAAGAAGACTATGAAAAGTTATCAGACTACTTAGAGTTAAACGCTGGCTATTTGCCAAGCATGAGTGTTTTTGACAAGGCATATCAATTATATTTAGACAATATGAACTGAGGCTAATATGGCAGAAGTAGAACCCAATAATTCTCATCAAAAGAAGACTACAAAAAATAAAAAGAAACATCTTCCCAAATATGCCCAATTTTTGTTAACTGGTATAGCTGGTGCAGCGATTGGTGCAGGTTTGACCTTTGGAATTATGGAAGTTAAGGAATTAAAGTCGCCTTTTTATCAAGTTGAAAAAGTGTATGAGCAATTACAAGGTTCATATTATAAAAAAGTTTCATCGCAAACATTGCGCCAAGGGGCAATTAACGGGATGCTTGATAGTCTTAATGATCCTTTTTCAGAAGGATTAAGTGGCGCGAAACAAGAACAAGTTAATAACATCTTAGAAGGCTCAACTTTTGGCGGAGTTGGTATTCAGATGGCAGTACGCAACAATAAAGTTGTTGTGGACTCTATTGTTGCTAATTCTCCAGCTTCAAAGAGTACTATTAAGCCTGGCGATGAAATTGTGGCTGTTGATAATAAAAAAGTCAGCGCGGCTCAGTTCACTAAAGTCGCTTCCTTAGTTAGAGGAAAAGTTGGCACCAAAGTAACGCTGAAACTCAAGCGTGCTAATTCAACCTTTAATGTTACTTTAAAGCGCGCTAAAATTTCGCAGTCTAGCTTAACTAAACGTACAGAAGGTAATGCGACCATTATTACAATTACGCAGTTTGACGTGAATACTGCTAAGGACTTGAAGAGTGCCTTAAAGTCAATCAACACTCAAAAATATCCTAGGTTAATTATTGATTTGCAGGATAATCCAGGCGGTGAAATGAATGCTGCTTTGAAATCTGCATCTTATTTCTTGCCAAACAAGAAGATTATTATGCAATACAAGGACCGCAAGGAAAAAGAAGTAATTCGCTCTGATAAGAAGCTTTCAGGAGACTTTCATACTTCACTCAAGCCAATTATTTTAATTAATGGAAATACTGCTAGTGCAAGTGAAATCTTTACAGCTGCTTTAGTGCAAAATCATTGCGGGGTTTCAGTTGGTCAAACAAGCTATGGTAAAGGAACTGTTCAGCAAGTAGGACAAACTGAGGATTCAGAGTATAAATATACAGTTGCTAAATGGTTGACGCCAAATGGAACTTGGATTAATCAAAAGGGGCTTAAGCCAACTTATCCAGTTTCTGAATCACCTTTAGCAAAATTGCCGCAATTCCAAAGTATGAGCGTTTTGAAGAAGTCCATGACTGGTGTTGATGTGGTTACCTTGCAGCAATATTTAACTGCCTTAGGCTATTTACCCAAGCATGTTACTGGCGTTTTTGATGATGAAACCAAGAATGCTGTAATTAAATTTCAAAAAGAACATGACTTGACAACAGATGGTATAGTAAATGGGCAAGTACAAGCTCAGCTTTATCTAGCAGTTGCTCAAAAATTACAAGATAATAATCCTGCTTTAAAGAAAGCGTTGAGCTTAAATCTAAAGGATATGGAGGACTAAAATGGCAACTATTCAATGGTATCCAGGACATATGAACAAGGCTAAAAATCAACTTGAAGACAAATTAGACTTGATTGACGTCTTAATTGAAGTTTTAGATGCGCGTCTTCCAGTTTCTTCTCGTAATCCAATGATTGGACAATTAACCAAGAAGAAACCTCATATTATTATCTTGAATAAGTCAGATTTAGCTGACCCAATTCAGACTAAAAAATGGACTCGTTATTTCCAAGATGAGGGCAATTTCGTCATCTCAATGGATGCTCAGCATAATACTAATATGACGAGTTTGTTTAAGATTATTAAATTAGCTGGTAAGAAAAAAACAGAGAAGTTGATTGCAAAGGGTGCTTCTAATCCGATGATCCGCGTAGCGATTGCTGGAATTCCAAATTGCGGCAAATCGACGATTATTAACCGAATGGTTGGAAGAAATGCGGCAATTGTAGGAGACAAGCCTGGTGTAACTCGTGGTCAAAGTTGGTTAAAGACCAAGACGAATGTTCAAATTCTAGATACACCAGGAATTTTATGGCCTAAATTTTCTGATCAAGAGGTAGGCTATAAGTTAGCAGCTTGTGGTGCAATTAAGGCCGATGTTTTTCATCCTGATGACGTCGCCTTATTTGTAATTGAATTTTTGAAGCAAAACTATCAAAAGGATCTTGCCAAATTTGCCCAAGCAACTAGTGAGGAGCTTGAAAATATGTCTAATCCGGATTTATTACTAGCTATGACTAATAAATATGGCATGCGGGATGATTATGACAAGTTTTCACTCTTTATGCTTCAACGTTTACGTAAAGGAAAATTGGGAAGGATTACGTTTGATCTTAGATGACCATTACTGAAATAAAAAACTTGCTTCAAGGAGAAGTAAGTAGCGAACAATTAGAAGAATTACGTGCTGATGAAAGAAAAGGCGTGCAAAAGCTCTTAGTTAGCTACGAAAAAAGACAGCTTAAACGTTCGCAAGCACTTGCTCAGTTTCAAAATCGTTTTTCTTATGAAAAAGAATTTTGGCAAAAAAATCAACTTGTTGCTGGAGTTGACGAAGTAGGAAGAGGACCACTAGCTGGGCCTGTAGTTACAGCTGCTGTTATTTTGCCCCATAATTTTGATTTGATTGACGTTAACGATTCAAAGAAACTATCTCCTAAAAAGAGAAAGGCGCTTTTTCCTCAAATTCTGGCCAAAGCAGTCAGCGTTAGCGTTGGCTTAGCTAATAATGATGTAATTGATCGGATTAACATCTATGAAGCTGACCGCCTGGCAATGGCGCATGCTGTTCAAGGCTTAAAAGTAAAGCCAGCTGCCTTGTTAGTCGATGCGATGAATGTACCACTGAATATTCCACAAATCAAATTGATTCACGGGGATGCTAAGTCTAATTCAATTGCTGCTGCTAGTATTGTGGCTAAAGTTTTCCGTGACAATTTGATGGATGCCTATGGTGAAGTTTATCCAGAGTATGATTTTAAGCACAATGCAGGATATGGTACACGTGAGCACATGGAAGCCTTGAAAAAGTATGGTCCAACACCAATTCATCGTCGATCTTTTGCACCAGTTAGCGAATACGAAAAATAAATAAAAAATAAACCTTCACTTTTGCGTACTTGATAGTGGAGGTTTTATTTTATGAATTTAAAAGAATTTTGCTTAAGATTAAAATTGCAACATGGCGTCGGTACTACAACTTTGGGTAAAATCGCTGAAAATTTTACGGCTGGCGAAGAAGTAACAGTTGACAAAATAGAGAGTTTATCATTAAAATCAAATATCCAAAATCTTGTTTTAGCTGCGATGAGAAATGATAAATTTAATTCTTGGATTGAAAGAATTAAATTGCAGTGTGATGTTGTCACTATCTTTGATTCAATCTATCCAGAAGGACTCCGCGAGATGTACAATGCACCGACGATTCTTTTTACTAGAGGAGATTTATCCTTGCTTAAAAAAGAAATTACGACTATAGTTGGCGCAAGACAACCCACAAATTACAGCCGGTTTGTTTTAAAACAGTTAATTCCGCAGCTAATAGAGCAAGATTTTGTAATTGCTAGTGGTTTGGCTCGCGGAGTTGATGGGATTGCTCATCAGGAAGCCTTGAAAAATAATGGTAAAACAATTGCCGTGGTTGGAAATGGATTGAATCATTTTTATCCGCAAGAAAATAAGGAATTGCAAGAAGAAATTGTGGCTAAGGGTTTATTAATTAGTGAATATTTACCAGACACACCCCCGCGTCCTTATCGCTTTCCTGAACGTAATCGCATTCTTGCGGGTTTAAGTAAAAATATAATTGTCACTGAAGCTAGAAAAAGATCTGGTTCTTTAATTACTGCAAATATTGCTTTAGAAGAAAATCGCAATATTTTTGCGGTTCCTGGACCAGTCTCAAGTCCCCTGTCTGAGGGGCCTAACGAGCTAATTGCTGCTGGTGCATATCCACTAGTTAATGCTGATTTTAGAAACTTGCTTTAGTTGACAAGAGTGAAATTTTTGGTATTTTAGAATTTGGTAGAAATTGTGCAAGGAAGGGGCATTTTATGCCTACTAAACGAAAATATAAAAAGAATTTAGTTATTGTCGAGTCTCCACATAAGGCTAAGACAATTGAAAAATATTTAGGTAGAAATTATCATGTTATCGCCTCAAAAGGTCATATTCGCGATTTGCCTAAGTCCCAAATGGGAGTTGACGTCGAACACGATTATGAACCAAAGTATATTTCCATTCGTGGAAAAGGCGATACGATTAAAGAATTAAAGAGCGAAGCTAAAAAAGCAAAGTATGTTTATCTTGCTTCTGACCCCGATCGTGAAGGAGAAGCTATTGCTTGGCACGTAGCTCATGCTTTAAACTTAGATCCTAAAGAGCACAACCGCGTTGCTTTTAACGAAATTACTAAAGATGCGGTTAAAAATGCCTTTAAGAATCCTAGAACCATTGATATGGATATTGTCGATGCTCAACAAGCACGGCGTGTTCTTGACCGCTTGGTTGGTTATTCAATCAGCCCTATCTTGTGGCAAAAAGTTAAGAAGGGCCTGTCTGCTGGACGTGTTCAATCAATTGCCTTGAAGTTAGTAATTGACCGTGAAAACGAGATTAAGAATTTTAAGCCAGAAGAATACTGGACAATTGATGCTGATTTTGAAAAGGGTAAGGAAAAATTCAAGGGTGCCTTTTATGGCATTAAGGGTAAGAAGCAAGACTTACCAAATAATGAAGCAGTTCAGGATATCTTAAAACAGATTGATAAACGTAAGAATTTTGAAGTTACTAAAGTAGTTAAAAAAGAAAGAAGACGTCAGCCTGCTGCTCCTTTTACTACTTCAACTATGCAGCAAGAAGCCAACAAGCGTTTAGGATATCGTACTCGTCGAACAATGAGAATTGCTCAATCTCTTTATGAAGGGGTCAACCTTGGTAAGGGATCAGTTGGTTTAATCACTTATATGCGTACTGATTCTAAGCGTATTGCTAATGTTGCTAAGCATGAAGCTTCAAAATTTATCCATGAAGAATATGGTGCAAATTATGCAGCAATCAAGCCGCAACACTTTAAAAACGATGCTGATGCTCAGGACGCCCACGAAGCAATTCGTCCAACTTCAGCTTTTAGAACACCAGCTTCAGTTAAAGAATATCTAACAACTGAAGAATATCGCCTCTACACTTTAATTTGGTCAAGATTTATTGCTAGTCAAATGACACCAGCTGTTTACGACACTGTAAGAGCAGATATTGAACAAAATGATGTTACCTTTAGAACAACTGGATCAAAACTTAAGTTTGCTGGCTTTACTAAGGTTTACGATAATCAAAAGGAAAAGAATAATGAATTGCCTGAGTTAAACGAAGGCGATAAGGTTAAGCTTAAGAAGACTGATGACCGTCAGCACTTTACCCAGCCACCTGCAAGATACACTGAAGCTAGTTTAGTTAGAGCTCTTGAAGAAAATGGCGTTGGTCGTCCATCAACTTATGCACCAACAATTGATACGATTCAAAAACGTTATTACGTAAAACTTGAGGGAAGATCAATTGTGCCTACTGAACTAGGTGAAATCGTTGATAAACTAATCGAAGAATTTTTCCCAGATATAGTTAACGTTGACTTTACTGCTCAACTAGAAGATGATCTTGATGGCGTTGAAGTAGGCAAAAAGAACTGGATCAAAGTCGTAGATGAATACTACAAACCATTTTCTAAAGAATTAGACAAGGCTGATCAACAAATTGAAAAAGTTCAAATTAAGGATGAACCAGCTGGCTTTAATTGCGACATTTGTGGTGCACCGATGGTAATTAAGATGGGACGTTATGGTAAGTTTTATGCTTGCTCACGCTTCCCAGATTGCCGTAATACTAAGCCAATTGTTAAAAAGGTTGGTGTAACTTGTCCTAAGTGTGGTAAGGGAGAAGTTATTGAAAAGAAGTCTAAACGTAATCGCAAGTTCTATGGTTGCTCTCGTTATCCAGATTGCGACTTTGTATCTTGGGATCAACCAATTGGTCGTAATTGTCCAAATGATGGTCATTTCTTAGTTCAAAAGAAGAACAAGAAGGGACTAGTTATTCTTTGTCCAAACGGCGATTATCGTGAAGAACCAGAAGAAAATTAAATTATTATAAAAATCAATGATATCATTAAAACGAAAGCGGTTTAATGATATCATTTTTATATAGACTTGAAAGAGTCGAGCAGAAAGGAAAGATTGCATGGTAAAAAATGTAACCGTAATTGGCGGAGGCCTTGCAGGAAGTGAAGCTGCATGGCAATTGGCTAAGCGTGGCATTGAAGTAGATTTATATGAAATGCGACCAAAGAAAAACACACCTGCTCATGAAACTGCAAATTTTGCCGAATTAGTATGTACTAATTCAATGAGATCAAACCAACTTTCAAACGCCGTTGGTTTGTTAAAAGAGGAAATGCGTCAGCTTGATTCTTTAATTATGAAGGCTGCTGATGAAACAGCTGTACCTGCGGGCGGAGCTTTAGCAGTTGATCGGGATAAGTTTAGTTCAGTGGTTACAAAAACTCTAAAGGACTTGCCGAATGTGCGCGTTCATGAAGAAGAGATTACTAAGATCCCAAAAGATGGGATAACCATTATTGCGACTGGACCACTCACTTCAGATACATTGGCAGAACAGATTAAGGAATTTTGTGGTACTGATTCACTTCATTTCTTTGATGCGGCTGCGCCAATTGTAGCTGCAAGCTCAATTGATCGTGACATTGTTTATAAGAAATCTCGCTATGACAAAGGTGAAGCAGCTTACTTGAACTGTCCAATGACTAAGGAAGAATTCTATAATTTCTATAAAAACTTAGTTAGTGCAGAAACTGCTACTTTGCATGGCTTTGAAGATAAAAATGTCTTTGAAGGCTGCATGCCAATTGAAGTTATGGCAAAAAGAGGAGAAAAAACAATGCTCTTTGGGCCACTTAAGCCTGTTGGTTTAGAAGATCCTAAGACAGGAAAGACTCCATATGCAGTTGTGCAACTACGTCAAGATAATGCGGCAAGCACGATGTACAACATTGTTGGTTTCCAAACTCATTTAAAATATGGCGAACAAAAGAGAGTCTTTTCAATGATTCCAGGTCTTGAAAATGCAAAATTCGTCCGTTATGGTAAAATGCACCGCAACACTTACATTGCTAGTCCTGAAGTTTTAAATGCAAATTATGAAGCTAGAAAACAAGCTGGTCTATTTTTTGCGGGACAAATGACTGGGGTAGAAGGTTATGTAGAAAGTGCAGGTTCTGGTTTAATTGCTGGGATCAATGCAGCAAGAGAAGCCATAGGCGAAGAAACATTAGTATTTCCTAAGTCAACAGCTTTAGGATCGATGGCTCATTACATCACAACTACTAGTGCTAAACACTTCCAGCCAATGAATGCATCTTATGCATTATTACCAAAACTAGATTATAAGGTTAGAAATAAGCAGGAAAGACACCTGGAAATTTCTAAGCGAGCATTGAAAGATCTTGAAGCCTTTAAGGAAGAAAAGAAGCTTGATTAATAATGTCTAAAGAAAATGATAAGTTAATCAAACAATTCCAAGATTACTTGAACTATGAACGTAATTATAGTAAAAATACTGTAAGCTCTTACTTAAATGATCTAGATGAAGCGAAGCAATTTTTTAAAGAAAATGGTGGCTTTAGCGGCTGGGATAAAGTTAAAAGTCGCGATGTTGAAATTTTCTTACAAAATTTAGCTACACAGAATAGGTCTAGAACAACTCAAGCGCGTAAGATGTCGAGTTTGAGATCTTTTTATCGCTTTCTCGTTAAGCGAGAAGTGTTAGAAAATGATCCCATGCAGACAATTAGCTTAAGATTGGGCGAAAAGAAACTACCACAGTTTTTCTACGAAAAAGAGATGCGCCAAGTCTTTGATAGTCTTGTGGGGCATGACAGATTGGTAGTGAGAAATCGCGCCATGTTTGAGCTTTTTTATGCGACTGGGATGCGGCTAAGTGAGATGGCATCTTTGAAGCTAGATCAGATTGATTTTGATTTAAAAATTATCTTAGTTCATGGGAAGGGTAATAAAGATCGCTATGTTCCTTTCGGAAAAGATGCACTTGATGCTTTAAAAGAATATCGTGATGATGTTCGACCAGCTCTTCTTGGTCAAAATGAAGATTTAGGCTATGTTTTTTTGAATAATCGCGGACAGAAGCTAACTGGACGTGGGATTGAATACATCATGCAGCAAGTGTTCATTAAAGCTGGAGTTGGCGGCAAGGTTCATCCCCACATGCTTAGACACTCTTTTGCAACTGAAATGCTCAATAATGGGGCGGACCTGAGAAGTGTCCAGGAATTGTTGGGACATGAATCTTTATCTACGACGCAGATTTATACTCATGTTACGATGAAGCATTTACAAGCAGATTATCAAAAATTTTTCCCAAGAAAAGATAAGAAAGACGAGGCATAATATATGACAACAATTTGTTCTGTTAGATACAACAATCAAACAGCCATCGCAGGTGATGGTCAAGTTACTTTAGGTGAAAAGGTAATCGCTAAGGCAACTGCTAAAAAGATCAGAAGAATTTATCACGATCAAGTAGTAATTGGCTTTGCCGGCGGAGTTGCAGATGCAGTTAGCTTGCAAGATATGCTTGAAGGAAAGCTTGAAACATACTCAGGCGATTTACGTAGAGCAGCTGTAGAAATGGCACAAAGCTGGAGAAAAGACCCAACTTTAGCTAAATTGCAAGCGATGGTAATTGCCTTTAATGACAAAGATTTATTATTGATTTCTGGTAATGGTGAAGTTCTTGAACCAGATGAAAATGTGGTAGCTATTGGTTCAGGTGGTAATTTTGCACAAGCAGCAGCAATTGCTATGACTCGCCATAGTAGTGGCATGAGTGCGAGTGAAATTGCCAAAGAAGCAGTTAAGATTGCTTCTGGAATTGATGTCTTTACTGATGACCACATTACTACTGATGAAATCTAGGTGAAATATTTTGACTGAAGAAAAAACTCCAAAACAAATTGTAGATTTACTTGATAAATATATTATTGGCCAAAACGAAGCTAAAAAATCTGTTGCTGTAGCTTTATATAATCGCTACCGTCGTTTGCAGCTACCTAAGCAGATGCAACAAGATATTACCCCCAAGAATATGTTAATGGCTGGTCCTACTGGTGTTGGTAAAACTGAAATTGCACGTCGTTTAGCTAAAATTGTTGACGCACCTTTTGTAAAAGTTGAAGCGACTAAGTTTACTGAAGTAGGTTACGTTGGACGCGATGTTGAATCAATGGTGCGTGACTTAGTTGAAGAAGCCGTTCGCATGGAAGAAAAAGAACAATTCGACCGTGTTAAAGTACAAGCAACTAAGAAGGCAAATAACCGCTTAGTTAAGTTAATCGTTCCAGGCATTAAGCGTGAAAACCGTGAAAATTCAATGCAGCAAATGATGCAGATGCTTTCTGGCAACTTCAACATGAACCAAGCTCAAGATAATGAAGAAGTAACTGACGATATTCGAAATGAACGTCTTAGCGTAGCTGATCAACTTAATAAGGGCTTACTTGAAAATCGTGAAGTAACAATTGAAGTTGAACAAGCACCTAAGGTTAATCCAATGGGCGATATGATGGGCCAAATGGGAATTGATATGTCGAGCTTGTTGGGAGATTTAATGCCTAAGAAGACTGTTAAGCGTACCTTGAAGGTATCGGATGCACGTGAAGTTTTAATCCAAGAAGAATCTAAGAAGTTAATTAATTACGATTCTCTCTACCAACGCGCAATTGAACGAACCCAGCAAAATGGAATTATCTTTATCGATGAAATTGATAAGATTACCGCTGGCAACAAGAAGACTTCTGGTGAAGTTTCTCGTGAAGGTGTCCAAAGAGATATCTTGCCAATTGTTGAAGGATCAACTGTTTCAACTAAGTATGGCCCTGTTTCAACTGACCACATTCTCTTTATTGCAGCTGGTGCCTTTGCTGAAAGTAAGCCAAGCGATTTAATTCCAGAATTGCAAGGTCGTTTTCCAATTCGGGTTGAGTTAAACGCCTTAACTCAAGAAGATTTTGTTAAGATCTTGAAGGATCCTCAAAACTCACTTTTGAAGCAATATATTGCACTTCTTAAAGCTGACGGTATTAAGCTAGTCTTCACTCAAGAGGCAATTGACCGTATTGCTCAAATTGCCTTTGAAGTAAATCAAGGTACTGATAACATTGGTGCTCGTCGTTTAGCAACTATCTTAGAAAAATTGCTTGAAGATGTTCTTTACGAGGGTCCAGATATGAATATGGGCGAAATTACTATTACTCAGAAGTATGTTGACCAAAAATTGAGTGATATAATTATCAATAAGGACTTAACAAAATTTATTTTGTAATTTTAGTAGATAAAGAGAAGTTAAATTATGGATTATCAATTAAAAAATAATTTTTTAACAGTAACGCTTTCTGATCAGGGTGCTGAAATCCAAAGCGTTAAAGATGTAAACAGTGGTCGAGAATATATTTGGCAAGCTGATCCTAAAATTTGGGGTCGTCATGCGCCAGTTTTGTTCCCTGTAGTTGGTCGCTTAAAGGACGATCAATATACTTATGATGGTAAGACTTATCATATGGGACAACATGGTTTTGCAAGAGATTCGAAGTTTACTGTTGAAGAACAAGACGATAAGCACATTGTTTTTCTTCTGACTTCTAATGAAGATACTAAAAAAATGTATCCATTTGATTTTGAGTTAAGAGTAACTTACAGCTTAGTCAATAACTTGTTGTCAGAACACTTTACGGTAACTAATACAGATACTAAGGAAATGATCTTTGGTATCGGTGGCCACCCTGGCTTTAATTTACCAACTGATAATGGTTTGACTAAGAATGATTATTACTTCAAATTTGCCCCATCCATGGATCATGTGAAGATTCCATTGAAGGCACCTTACCTTGACTGGGATAATCGTTCATTGCTTGCAACAGATTCACTGTTTGAAATTAGTGATGAATTATTTAAGGATGATGCTTGGGTCTTTGAATTAAAGCAACCTAATAAGATTTCTATTAGAACTGATAAGAGTGATTATCATATCAACGTTAAAATGGAAAATGCGCCATTTGTTGGTTTATGGTCACAATATCCTAAATCTGGTAATTACATTTGTATTGAACCATGGTGGGGTATTGCAGACACCTTAGATAGTGATGGTCAATTAGAGCACAAGCGTGGAATGAATCACATTGCTCCAAACGAAGTTTGGGAGAATGGTTTTACAATGGCTTTCCACGATAAGGCTAAGTAATTAAAGATTTAAGACTTTGGTTGAGAGATCAAAGTCTTATTTTGTATATAGGTGAAAAAATGAGAATCGGATATCTAAAGAATTTGGGTAGACATGAATTAGAACAGGCGTCATCTAAGTGGCAGACTTTACATGAAAATGAAAAAATTGATTTAGAACCAGTTGGCTATGATGAGATTGAAGCTAAGATTCAAAATGGTGAAGTAGATGCAGTCTTAGTTAATTCTAGAAATGACATTTATCAAGCGCTTGCAAGCTATTCAGTAAGTGAGATTGCCTTACTTGCCTTAGTTCAGGCAGGTAATTTTAATAAGTATCAGCAAACTGTTGAATTAGGTGAGTTGAGAAATATGCCATGTATTATGGTTGCTTCAGTAGCTGATGAGAAAAGCGAGTATCATTATCTGAAAGATATTTTGAGAATAAAGAACGATCTCATCGCAGTTGAAACTTTAGGTGAAGCAATTTTGATGGTTGAATCAGGGTCAGGTTACTTAATAATGAATGAAATGACTGCAAGTCATGTAAATGACGATCAGGTGCAGAAATTATTTTTGCTCAGGGATGGTAAGCAATTGCGTGAGAAGTATGTCTTACTTGCTAAGCCAGATGATGCAAGAGTAGCAGAATTTAGTAAGATGATGAGAGAAAATATTAATTAAAGTAAAATAATTATGTAAAGTATTGCCTTGATTGGTGTATTTTAAACGTCCAGTGTAAAAAGCTGAACGTTTTTTCCACCCTTGCGATATACAAGTTCCCATTCTGGTGCGAAGTTTGGTACAATAGAATGTATGTTCTATAGAGAGGGTGAAAAGAAGTGCTGACTAAGTCGCATCGGATTTGCAGTATTGCAATCATCGAACTAAGTTTATTGTTAACGAATCGCTTGTTAATTGATCCAGTTAACAACATTATTATTCTAGCTGCAACTGCAATCGGCGCTTCTTTACCTGACATTGACGAATACAACAGTTCAGCAAGTAAGAAATCAGTAATTAACTTCAGCCTTTTTCTTAGACATCGCGGGATTACACATTCTTTTCTTGGTTGGGCAATTTTTTCTGGTGGTTTATATTATTTAATGAATAAATTTATCCCTATTCGGATTAATAATTTAACTTCGCAGAATTACTGGAGTGCACTTTGGTTTGGTCTAGTAATTGGCTATTTTTTGCATTTAATTCAAGATAGTTTCAGTAAACAGGGAGTAGAGTGGTTAGCTCCATTTTATAAGAAAAAGAAAAAGTCACCGTTTCATTATAAAGTTGGTGGCTGTTTTGAAAATTTTTTAACTATTATGTCCTATTTAGCTGTAATAACGATAACTTTTTACTGGATCTGGATTTCCTTAACACCAGCGACGCAAGTCTTTTTGTTTTGAAAAGTCATTGCGCACCTGTAAGATAATTAGTGGGGGAAGATTCCAAGAGAGGAGTCCTAGTATGTCCCAATTATTAGTAATAGCTGGTTTAATTAGTCTTTTATATGTTGTGATAGATATGAAAAGTCAGGCTATTCCAGTTGAAAATGACACAGTCCACAAAGGGCGATAATAGAAAGTAAAGTGGCCAAGAGTTAAAATTGCTCTTGGTCATTTTTAATTTAGCCAGTATACTGATAATAACGAAACTATTAAAGGATATGAATTATGGATTCAAACGATTTAATTTTTGCCAAATTAGAACATAAGCGTCTGCGTTATAACTTGATTGCTGATTTATTTTTAATTGTTGGTGGAATACTTATTTTTAGACAGCCAGCGATGAGTATGTCATTTCAATTGCTGGGTTCTTTAATGATTATCATCGCAATGATCTTTACCATACTTTCTTTTAGAATCAGAAGTAGCAAGCAATATCGCGCCTTGTCATTATTAGTTAAAAATGAGCCAAGCAGTCTTAAAGAAATTATGAATTCGTTTGGTGCAGGGATGACATTTTTAGCTTTGTTTATGGCTATTGGCTTCATGGTAATAATAGTCATCTTCTTTTTCTTGCTTAGTCGCTCATGGATTAAGGCATTACTGTTTTTTATCACTTTTGAAACAGTGATTGATCTTAAAGACTTTATGAATAATCTCACAAAATTGAAGGATGAAAGTACAATTTAAGCTTTCATCCTTTTTATATCAGTTAAAATAATTGTGATTTAATGAGCATATTAATTTACTTCCAGTTTAAAATCCGATAATATAGTATCTATAAAATTTCGCTTTCTAGAGAGAATCAATTTATAACACTACAAAATTGCAGATTCCGTAAATTTTCCTGGGTTGGAATAGGCAATTAAACTGGAGGTATTTTTTATTGATAAGTATTGTTAAAAGTAGATCATTCGGTCTAGCAGCAGTAATGACCTTAATCTGTTCTGTCGCTGGAATTTTTATTGCTAAATTGCCATATCTCAATTTAATCGGTGCTTTAGTAATTGCGTTGCTATTAGGAATATCTTTACAGGTTTTACCAGTAGGGGTTAGAGAAGAGGCAGCACCCGGAATTGGATTTATTTCTAATAAGTTCTTGAGACTTGGAATTATCTTGCTAGGCTTTAGGCTTAATCTAACCAAGTTGGCTGATGCTGGCATTAAGACTATTTTAGTGGCAATGTTAGGCGTTAGCGGTACAATTATTTTAACTTATTGGTTAAGTAAAAAGTTTGGTGCAGAAGATGAATTAGCAGCTTTATCTGCTTGTGGTACTGGTATTTGCGGAGCAGCTGCAGTAATGGGTGTTTCTCCTCAAATTGAAAGCCGCGATGAAGAACGTAAAAGAGAAAACGAAGTTCTTGCGGTTGCAGTAGTTTGTGTAATGGGAACAGTCTTTACATTACTTGAAATTGTGATCAAGCCAATGCTGGGATTGACTGATTCACAGTTTGGAATTGTAGCTGGTGGATCTCTACATGAAATTGCTCACGCTGTTGCAGCTGGAAATGCATTTGGCGAAGCTAGTTTAGATAGCGCCTTGATTATGAAACTTTCTCGTGTTTTACTTTTAGCGCCTGTTGCCCTGATTGTTGGTTACTGGTATCAGCGAAGACTAGTTAAAGAGAGTGCAGCGGATCACACGCAAGCACCTAAAAAATTGCCAATTCCATGGTTCTTAGGTGGTTTCATCTTAACTAGTGTTTTAGGAACATTCTTACCATTTCCGCCAGTAGTTTTGGATGGTTTGGTTCAAGCAGCATACGTATTCTTAGGAATGGCAATGGCTGCGCTTGGAATTTCAGTTAACTTCAATGTGATCTTTAAGCGCGGTGGCACAGTTTTTGGTGCTGCAGCAATTAGTTCAACTTGTTTGATGATTTTCATGATTATCATGAGTAAATTATTCTTTTAAATATAGTAAAAAGGCGATTGTATCTTAAATCTTATGCAATCGCCTCTTTATATGTTTATAAAAAAATTAATTAGTTTGGCTTTTTCTAAAACAAGCTTATTTATCTTGATTCATTTAGAATAATTTCCTTTATTGGATTTAAAGCCTAAAAGGATGATAACTATGGAAATTAATAAATTAAAAACTTTTGTAGAATTGGCTTCTACTTTGAGTTTTTCAGAAACTGCAGCAAATTTGTTTATAAACCAAAGTAGTGTGTCAAAACAAATTAAATCACTTGAAAGAGAACTGAACTGCGAGCTATTTATCAGGTCAAATCGTCAAGTAAGAATGACCGAGTATGCAAAAATTCTTTTTCCAGCTGCTCAAAAAATAATCAAATTGAACGATCAAGCTTTGTCTGATTTGAGAAACTGTATTCAGGATCGGTACGATAAGATTATTATTGGTGTTTTACCGATTTTTTGGAATTATTCTTTTTTTGATCAAATAAGTAGCTTTAAAAGATAGAACCCAAATTTGAGAATAATTATTAAAGAAGGTGAAATAAACTATTTAACAAATTTATTCCAGCAGGGTAAATTGGATTTTGCTTTTGTAAGAACTACGTATGGCTATAAATCCGATTTTGAGGAATTTACAGTTGGTCAAGAATCTCTTTCTGTGCTTGTCTAAATTCTGAGCATCCTTTAGCTGCAAAAAAATCTCTAAAACTAGCTGATTTAAAAAATGAAAACTTTGTCTTCTATTCAGGTGAAGAGATGTTATATCACACAGTATTTGACCTTTGCCGAGAAAGCGGGTTTGAGCCTCAATTTTCTTTTGCCAGCCACAACATAAAATCGATCTTAAATCTAGTTAAAAATAATGAAGGAATTAGTGTTCTCATGCATGATCCTGAAAAAACGAAAGATATAACTTATGTACCGATTAAGCCAGCTATGTTGTTGATTGAACATGATAAGTACTTTATTGAGCAAGTAGCAGATCAACGGATCGTTATATCAAATTAAACTGAATTTAAAAAGAGGATGATTTACAGCATTAGTGTAAAATTATCCTCTTTTTGAGTAATGGTAAATTAAAGAAATATATTTTGTTATTCCCTCGTTAGAAAGAAGAAGCAGACCGTCTAGCCAAAGATGCTATAAAAAACTATGGTAAATAATATTAAATAACTGTATCTAAATAGGACATACACTCCAAGACTTGAGTGATATGTTCTCTTTTTTTATTTGAAATTAATTATTACGAAAAAAAACGTCGCATTTGCGTAATCGATAGTGAGGATTGATTCCTTAAACTATTTATTAGGAGGACTTTTTCGTGAAAGAAGAGAAAAAGCCAGATGTAGCGAAACTATTAGGTATCACAGACGATCTGATGTTTCAAAATGTAATGAAAGATCCTGTGAATTGCAGGATGTTTTTGCATGAAGTTTTTCCAGATTTAGATATTCAAGGTCTTACTGTACGAACACAGGAAAGGATTGCATTCAATAAGGAAGAAAAGTTTTCTGTACTAGATGTTTTAATAAAAGACAGTAAGGGTAGAAGATACGATATAGAGATGCAAGTGCACCGCAAAAAGACTTGGATAAACGAGCACGCTACTACATGTATAAGATGAGGAAGACGGCTTTTTACATCAAGGTGAAGGATATGGTGAATTAACGGCTGTCTATGTAATATTTGTTTTACCGTTTGATCCTAAAGGCAAAGGCTTGAAGCGATATACTTTCACTTACTCTGCTAGGGAAGATAAATTTGTTGAACTGAACGACGAATCTGAGATAATATACTTAAACAGCAAAGGGAAGAAAGGCAGCGTTAGTCAAGGACTAGAAGATTTCTATTCGTTGATGGAAGGTAAAAATACTACAAATAGTGAATTTATCAAACGAATCAAAAAGACAATGGATAATTATCGTAAAACAGAAGAATGGAGTGAACATGTGATGAATACGGAACAAATTAAAGAAATGGCACTTGCACAAGGTGTAGAACAGGGGTTGGAGCAAGGAAGAAGAGAAGCAAGAATTTTTGATATACGGAAAATAGTTAAGATTCTAAAGAGAATGAATCAAAGCGATGAACAGATCTTGCAAGAATTAAAACAGGATTATAGTGATGATTTTTCTGATGAGGAATTAGAGGACTTTTTAAAGTAAAACTATTTTTATCCAAAAAATTAAAAAGCACTGATAACCACCGATACTTTAAGTAGAATGTTGTTAGTGCTTATTTTATTTAAATTTCTAACTAATGTATAAAATGAACGCGTTAAATTTTGCATTGCTAGTGTGATAGTTAAGATATTAACTATATTTATTCCTCTTCTAAAAAGGATTATAGTTAATAATAATGAAAAAGAACATTTAATTTTGTGATGGAGAAAAGATGATGGCTATTTTAAAACTAGAAAATATAGCTTATCAAGCTAATCAAAAGCAAATTCTACAAAATATATCCTTTGAAGTAGAAGAAAAAGCATTTTTAACCCTTATTGGTCCGTCTGGTGCAGGGAAAAGCACAATTTTGAAATTAATTGCTAATCTAATTAATCCAAATCATGGCAAGATTTTATTTAATGGCAAAGATATTATGAAAATCGATCCGCTAATATATCGTAGAAATGTTTCGTATTGTTTTCAGCAACCATCTTTGTTTGGAGAGAAAGTATCAGATAATTTATCCTTCCCATATGAAATTAGAAATCTCAAAGTTGATCAAGAGCGTGTATATCAGTTGTTACGCGATGTAAACTTAGGAGCAGAATATTTAGATAAAGATATTAATAGCTTATCAGGTGGTGAAAAGCAGCGAATAGCCCTAATTAGAAATTTGTTGTTTTTACCGGAGGTTTTACTTTTAGATGAAGTTACTACAGGTTTAGATCAAGCTAGTAAAGAAATTGTTCATCATCTGATTGAGCAAGTTCATCGGAAAGACGTTACAATTATTCAGGTAACGCATGATCAAAGTGAAATTGAATCAGCACAACATATTGTTCGAATTGAAAAAGGCGGCATTCTTAAATGAAAAATGTAATGGTAAGCAATTGGTCGTTAGTCTTTGCCTTCGCGCTGGTCCTAGTTTCAATTGCAATTTCTGCTAAAGAGAAACTTGGTTTAACCAAAGATATTTTAATTAGCGTGATTCGTGCAATTGTCCAGCTAATAATTATTGGCTATGTTCTAAAGTTTATTTTTCATGTAAATAATTATTGGTTAACTTTTGTATCAACCTTAGTTATTATTTTTAATGCATCGTGGAATGCCAATCAGCGAGATCCTAATCCTGATAAGAAATTTTATAATTCTGTTATTGCGGAAGCTGTCGGCACATACGCAACCTTAGCAATTTTAATTTTTTCGGGTGTGATTAAACCGATACCAATGCAAGTTATTCCTATTACTGGAATGATTGCAGGTAATGAAATGGTAGCTGTCGGTCTCTGTTATAAGTCATTAAATGAAAGTTTTCATGATTTGCGTCAGTCAATACTAGAAAAAATAGCCTTAGGTAGTGATATTAAAACAGCCTAGATGCCAATTTTAAGAAGAAGCATCAAAACAGCCATGCAACCAACAATTGATTCGGCTAAGACTGTTGGCTTGGTTAACTTACCGGGAATGATGTCAGGTTTGATTTTTGCTGGCGTTAATCCGATTTATGCAATTAAGTATCAAATTATGATTACTTTTATGCTTTTATGCGCAACAAGTTTAGGGGCTGTAATTGCAGGCTACTTAGCTTATCGAAATTATTTTAATGAGAGAATGCAATTGAAATAAATAGGCCAGACTTGAATGTCAATAGGCCTATTTTTTGTGAAAAATCCGCTTACTTGAAAGTCATTTGTTTTGTATGTATACTTGTAAATTGTAAGTAAGAATATGAAATAAATGGAAGAAGGGAATTTGGCGTGACAGAAGAAAAGTATTACGGTGCTAACGCTATCGTGGATAGTTTAATCAATCATGACGTAAAATTCGTTTTTGGGATTCCTGGAGCAAAAATTGATCGCGTATTTGAATTGCTTGAACATTCTAAGAATCCACGTACACCAAAATTTATTTTGACTCGTCATGAGCAGAACGCAGCTTTTATGGCTGCTGGAGTGGGGCGAATTACTGGAAAACCAGGTGTAGTATTGACAACTTCAGGTCCTGGAGCATCAAATTTAGCAACTGGTTTAGTGACGGCGACAGCGGAAGGAGATCCCGTCTTGGCAATTTCTGGGCAAGTTCAACGAACAGATCTTTTGCGTTTAACTCACCAGAGCATGAAAAATGCAGCTTTGTTTGAACCAATTACTAAATATAGTGCTGAAGTTCAAGAACCAGAGAATATTTCCGAAGTAATTGCAAATGCCTATCAAGAAGCAGAAGCTGCTAAGCAGGGCGCAAGTTTCGTTTCAGTTCCACAAGACGTAACTGACGGAGAAGTAAAGACCAGTGTGATTGCACCAATAGAAGCTCCAAAGCTTGGACCAGCAAGTCCGATTGAATCAACCTTGCTTTCTCAGCGTATTAAAACCGCCAAATTACCGGTACTTTTGCTCGGAATGAGAGCTTCTGATCCTGAAACAACTAATGCAATCAGACGTTTAATTGCTGAAACTCATTTACCTGTAGTTGAAACTTTCCAGGGAGCAGGAATTATTCCACGTGAATTAGAGGATGATTTCTTTGGTCGTGTAGGACTTTTTAGAAACCAACCAGGAGATCAATTGCTTAAAAAGAGTGACCTAGTAATTGCAATTGGCTATGATCCGATTGAATATGAACCACGTAACTGGAATTCAGATCGAAGTGCTAACATTGTCGTGATCGATTCGATGCGTGCAGAAATTGATAAGAACTATCAACCTGAACGCGAGTTAGTTGGAGATATTTCGCAAACTCTAGATTTCCTTCTACCATACATGAAGGGCTATACAATGCCTGAAGAATCTAAAGAATACTTAGATTCTTTGCGTAAGACTTTGCAAAAGCGTGATACTACACCTACTGTGACTAAAGACCAAATTAAAAGTCATCCCCTAAGTATCATTCAAGCTTTGCAAGATAGGGTAACTGATGATATGACAGTGACAGTAGACGTGGGTAGTTTCTATATTTGGATGGCAAGACACTTTAGAAGCTATGAGCCAAGACATTTGCTATTTAGTAATGGGATGCAGACACTAGGAGTTGCGCTTCCTTGGGCAATTTCAGCTGCTTTAGTTAGACCAAATACTAAGATTGTTTCTATGTCAGGGGATGGCGGTTTTATGTTCTCTTCGCAAGATTTAGAGACAGCAGTACGTTTAGGTTTAAATATAGTGCATATTATCTGGAATGATGGAAACTATGATATGGTAAAGTTCCAAGAAGAAATGAAGTATGGAGATTCAGCGGCTGTTAAGTTTGGACCAATTGATTTTGTTAAATATGCAGAAAGTTTTGGTGCCAAAGGGTACCGCGTTGAAAAGGCAGCTGATTTAAATAAGGTTTTAGATCAAGCCTTTAAAGAAAATGGACCAACAATTGTTGATGTGCCAGTTGATTATAGTTTCAACCAAACATTAGGCAAGACGTTGTTAGATGACCAGATTCATTAACTCTGGAAAGGAAAATACAATGGAAAAATATGAAAGCAAAGTATTCCAGCATGGTACTTTAGGGATGCTGGTGCCTGGATTATTTGATGGAACAATGACAATTGCAGACTTGTTAAAGCATGGTGATTGGGGCATTGGCACAGCAAGTGGTCTTGATGGTGAAATGATTGTGCTAGACCATACACCTTATTTGGCTCAAAGTAATGGAGAAATCAGAGTTTTAAAACCTGAAGAGAAAGTGCCTTTTGCGACAGTTCATTTTGAGCAGATAAAAGATAAGTTTACTGCTAGAAATTTGACCAAAAAAGAGTTAGAAGAGCACATTTTGAAAACTTATCCTTATAAAAATGTATTTTTTGCAGTTAAGATTGTAGGTAAGTTTTCAGCTGTTAGAACACGAGTAGTTGAGAAGCAAACTAGACCTTATAAACAATTGCTTGCCGTAGCAAATGAACAAGCCGTATTTGAAAAATCTGATGTTTCAGGGACAGTAATAGGTTACTTTGCACCAAAAATGTTTCAAGGAATGGCAGCACCGGGATTTCACCTACATTTTTTAGCAGATGATAAGTCAATTGGAGGCCACTTGTTAAACTTTGATGTCAGTGAAGCAACAGTTTATTTACAGCCATTTACTACGATCGACCAGCATTTGCCATTAGATAACCAGGAATTTTTAGATAAAGATTTAGATATAGCAGATATGCATGATCAAATTAAAAAAGCAGAAGGCTAAACGAAAAGTGCGTATTATCAACGTTTTTGAGACGAAGATAATACGCATTTTTTGTTTATAGTTTTTGATTCAATTTTTGGACTTGATTTTTTACTTGATGGTAAATACATAGCCAGATAATTAAGTAACCAATAATGTAGATGACTGTGAAAACAAGAAATGGAATAATTTGTAACTTGATCCAATCGTTAAGAACGTAGAAGAGAAGATAATCAAGATAGATGACAATAGCGTCAATTGTTGTTGCAAGACCGAGTGGAATCCTTTCAACCTTAAAGATTGCGTTAATGCCACCAGCAATAAAGGCAAGTAAAAGACTTGATACAATATTTTTATTTACATCTTGAACTGAAATAGTATGGAAATTAATAGTGACAGAATAGATATAGTAAAAAATCACTAATATTAAGGGTCCAAACCCCGCAGCTTGTAGGCCACTTTTAATAAAATTGCGGATAAATTCTTTCATTTTAATTCAGTTCCTTTCTGATTTTGGCAAAACAACGTCTTGAAACGTAATCAGTTAGTCCATTTTTCATAATAATATTGACTCCAGAGTTTTTGGTTTCTTCAAAGTGGTCAATATAGTTTCGATTGGCTATCGCTGATTTATTGATTTTCCAAAAGTTGGATGGAAGAAGATCAGTCAGTTGATACAGTCGTTTTCTAATATGATATTGCTTGTCATTATTACAGATGGCTAGAACCTTATTTTCAGCAATTGTAATCATGACAATATCTGAAAAACTGACCATAGTTAAATCTTTATCATCGTAAGCTACAATTGTATTTGAATTGCCATTTGATAAAACAAACTCTTTTAGTTGAGCTGAGAAATCACTTCTTTGATGTACATAGGCTTCCACTATTTCTGCTTTACTTGGCTCAATGAATAATTTGAATTTCATTTTTAACTCCTTTCAATTTTTATTATAGAGATTAGAAATAAAAAAACTTTATTTTGCTTGTTATCGGTTAAAAAGATGCAATAATCGGTAAAAAATAATAAATTAACGAGTATTAAATAAGATTTTTTGAAAAAATATAAAAAAAGAACAATGATCTTCTATTTTGAAGAACTCATTGCTCTTTTTTTCGCATTTTGTTTAAGAAATTAAAATATATACAAGCTAGTTATAAATAAATATTTGACATAAAGAATTGTAATTTAATCAAACTATCTTATTGTGTTTAACAGGAAACAAAAATGAAGTAACCGGAATAACTAAGTACAGAATCATAGCTATTTTTGGAATAAATAATGACAGAATAATCAAAATAACATTTAAAAATAGGGTAACAGCAACCTTTCTAATGAATGATCTACTGATAATAATATTCATAATCTGTGAATATTTTGCTGTCTTTTTTGCACCAAAGTATTGAATTAGATATTCTAAAATTTTGGCAACTAAAAATACAATCCCGAAGTTAGCAACTGCAAAAGTTGAGCTTTCAGCCAAAAGAAAAGAGCATGCAATTAATTGGTACTTCAACACTTCCAGGCTATATTCCTGATCGAGTAGTAGTTGGCGGAGAAAAGGTAACACCTAATGATTTAAATAAAGAATATATAGTTACTTTTAAACTCAATATGAAACCAACTAATACAATGCAAAAAGCAAAAATCCGGTACGTGGATCTAACTACTAATAATCAATTATTAACCGAAGATACTGTTTCGGGTTTAGCAAATACACCAATTAATTATGATCCTCAATTTAAAATCAAGCACTTTGAAGAACAAGGTTATAAGCTAGTGGCTAATGGCTTTAATCATAACGGAGATGTGCAATTTTTTGGAAGTTCAAATGATTACTGTCCAATTTTTATTATCACTTTTATATCTGCTGTTGAAGTTGTAAACATAAATAATCCTGTAGACTGGGTTGATCCATCTTTATATCACAGAAAGAGTAAGCTGATTGTTAATTTTGAGGGATGCCCGAATCCGCCAAAGACAGTCATTCAAACAATTAACTGGTTTCGAACAATTACAGTCAATAATATAGTCAAAAAAGTAATTCCTAATGGTGTTTATGATAAAACTTGGCGTGCGGATGAGGAAAGATATCAAGAAGTTAAAATTCCCATAGTTCAGGGATATCATGCAGATTTAGATTTCATTAATCAAAAATCTGTAACTTTAGATGATCAAACCATTACAGTTCAATACCACCCTAATGGTCATTTGATTCCAGTTGATGAAGCGGGAGCTGCTATTCAAGGTGCACCAAAGCCTCAATTTGAATCGGACTCTAATGATGCAAGTAAAGTTAAAAATGATCAAAATGTGCCGAAAGTAAGCGGCTATCAAGCAACTTTAGCTACAGTAACTCCAGCAAATCCAGGACAAGATTTAACTGTAGTCTATGAAAAGATAAACAATAATGACGATACTTTATATATTAATCTAAATCACGATCATGAATCAGATTCTCAAGCTGCAATAGATCATGAAAATGTAGATCAACAAACTGATTTGACAGATAATAGCAAAATTGTTCAAACAGCAATTATTAATTTTATCGATATAGATGATCATGGTCACTCTATTACTTCTTCCGGAAAACTTTCTGGGCGCGTTGGTGATTTAATTAATGATTTATATAGTACTGAAATTCCATTGAAAGTATTGAAAGAGCAAGGATATAGGGTTGTATTTGATGACTTTAACGAAAATAGTGAAAGACAATACTTTAAAGAAAGTGTTCTACCTCAGATATTTACTATTGGATTAAGTAAAAAATCAAGCGATAACCAAGATAATCAAGAAAGTTCAGATCTAAATGAAGAATATGAAAAATTACGTCAAACAAGAGAGCAGTTTAAGCAAATAAAGCCAACAATTATGGATAGTTCTGACGAATTGAATTCTTCGCAAACCGTTAATAAACTCATTGATATTATTACGGGGTTATTAACTTTGATATTTATGCTTAGTAGAGGTAAAAAAAATAAAAGATTATAGATCTATATAATTAATTTTGCATTTCCTTGCAAGATTTTATTAAAAAGCGCATATTTTAATTATAGATTTTAAAAATAGAAGGTAAGTTAATGCTTAAAAATATTATCTTTGATTTTGGAAATGTCATTATGAATTATAATCCCGATGAAATTTTGAATCATTATGAGCTAAGGCCAGCAGACCACGATTTATTGAGAAAGACAATTTTTGAATCTAAAGAGTGGAGCGAGATTGATGCTGGCAAGATTACGGAAAAAGAGGCAACTGAAATATTTATAGATCGTGTTCCCGACCAATTAAAAAGCAAGGTTAAACAAATTATGGCAACTTGGCCCGAAAATGTTGATTTCTATGAGCCAGTTTTTAACTACATGGAAAAATTGCGTCAAGATGGTTATAAGATCTATGGTTTGTCTAACACAGGGATGCAATTTGCTAATTTTGTCAAGAATTCGGAAATGGGGAATTATTTCGATGGTTATGTTTTCTCTGCTCAAGAGAAGTTAATGAAGCCAGATAGAAGGATTTATGAGAAATTAATTGCTCGGTATATTTTAAAGCCAGAAGAAAGTTTATTTATTGATGATTTAAAGGCAAACACTAATGCAGCAAAGAAATTGGGCATGCAAGCTTTTACTTTTAAAATCGATAAGCTAGGCGAATTACAAGACTATATTGCTAGTCATTAATTTAACTATAAAGTTTTAGGTGATTGAAGAATGAAGACAAATGATCAAATTGCAAATTGGGCAATGGACTTACAAAGTTTGGCTCAAGCTGGATTAAGATATGGACATGATGTTTTTGATCGAGAACGTTACGAAGAAATTCGTCGTATTGCTGGCGAGATGATGTCAGCTAGAACTGGAATTCCGGAAGAGAAACTTAAGACTCTTTTTTTAGGTGATGAAGGTTATCAAACTCCAAAAATTGATACACGAGCTGCAATTTTTAAAGATAATAGAATATTGCTTGTTCGTGAAAAAAAGACACAGGAGTGGTCATTGCCTGGTGGCTGGAATGATTATGATCAAACTACTGCTCAAAATTGCGTTAAAGAAGCTCGTGAAGAAGCGGGAAGAATAGTAGAACCGATTAAGATTATTGCAGTGCAAGATCGGAATCATCATAATAAGCCTGTTATTGCGACTAATATTACGAAAATATTTTATTTATGTAAGGAAATTAGTGGAAAGTTTACGCCAAATGATGAAACGGATGCATGTGATTATTTTAATTTAGATAATTTACCTAAACTTTCACTTGGACGAAATACTAAAGAACAAATTGCAATGTGTTTTGATGCAAATAATGATCCTGACTGGGATACTAAATTTGAATAAGATCAATAAAATAGCTCCAAGAAATATTGCTTGGGGCGTTTTTTTATGCAAATATAATAGCCACATTTTGGTAAAGAATGAATGTCCTTATCAGAATGTGGCTTTCGTATTTTATAGTGGTTGAATAGTTTGATAATAAAGTTAGTAAAAAATAGCTTAGGTTGTTTTTTGTTGCATGTTAGGTATAATTTTTAACCACTTAGTCAAATTTCATTGAAAAGCATCTATATGATAGTAAAATTAAATTCAAATAAGATTAGTTAATGAATAATAAAAAGAGGTATATAAAATGTTTTTCAATAAAAATGACGAAACTAAAGATACAGTTGTTGATGAAGTTTTAAGCAGTGATAGTTTTAATAATTTGAATCTTGATTTAATTGATCTTGATCTTAAAGTTGAAACTGGTAATAAGTTTGAAGTTCACTATTGTGGATCTGAAGATGAAAAGCCGAGCGTTGAGCTTAAAGATGATACACTTGAAATTGAAGAACCGAGAGTAGAGCGTAAGCACGGAAAGTTTTGGAGAAAAGATTTTATTGAAGTAAATATAGTTAGTCAAAGCGATAGTGGTGCTTTAGTTGTTACAGTTCCTGATGGTCATCAATTAGGTGCGGTAAAAGTTTCCTCAGTAAGTGGTGATGCAGATTTTAAGAATCTAAATCTTGATTCTTTAGTTATCTCTATTGTAAGCGGAGATGTAAGTCTAAGAACAGTACAAACTGACGAAGTTAAATTAACTACAACTTCAGGAGATATTAATCTCAAAGAAGTTACAGTAAAACAAGGAAAAGCCCAACTAGTAAGTGGTGATTTTACACTGAAAAATAGTTTAGTCCTTGATCAATTTAAGGTTTCAACTACTTCGGGCGATAACTTAGTTGAAGATGTAAAAGCTGCTCAATATCAACTAAGTACTTTAAGTGGAGATAATTCGTTATTCGGAAAAAATGAAGCAGCTGCCGAAGGAGATAGTACAAATAATGCTGGTACTATTATTTTAAGTACTTTATCTGGTGATAATACGGTTAAGTAATTTAGTTGAAAAGAAACTGGCTGATCATTGAAGATTTAAAAAATGGTTTATTTTTAAATAATGAATATTGAATAAGCAAAAAACAAATTTATAAAAAACTGTTGACATTTATGATGTTTATATTAAAATGATTATTAACAAATTTAATTAATCTGAAAACAAAGAGAAAGAAGAGTAGCATAATCTTAATTTTCAGCGAATCTCGTTAGGTGTGAGGAGATAAATTATAAGATTAAGTGAAAATCACTTTCGAGTTCTGATTCTTAATTTTAAGTGAGAAGAAGTGGGAGCACCCATTATAGTGCCTACGTATCGTCAAGTAATTGACTGCACGTGAAAAGGTATTACTAGTGATAGCAATACGAACAAAGGGTGGTACCACGCTGAAGCGTCCCTCAACTAAGTAATTTAGTTGAGGGGCTTTTTTGTATTCAGAGATATTTTTTGGAGGGAAAGAATATGATGACAGATCATACATCACGAAAATTAACATGGAAGGATTATTTAGTGGTCGCTTCCTTGCTATTCGGTTTATTCTTTGGGGCTGGTAACTTGATTTTCCCATTGCACTTGGGACAACTCGCTGGAGCAAATTGGGGTACAGCCGCAGTTGGATTTTTAATCACGGGTGTATTACTGCCTTTATTATCCGTTTTAGCTGTTGCAATTACGCATGCTGATGGCGTTTATGATATCGGAAAACCGCTAGGTGCTGGTTTTGCAGTTGTATTTATGGTCTTGATCCATGCTACAATTGGTCCTTTATTTGGTACACCGAGAACTGCAACTGTTTCATTTACAGTTGGGATTGCACCATTTGTTCCTAAAAATATGCAAGGAACAGCCTTATTAATCTTTTCTGCTTTGTTTTTCTTAGCAGCTTTTGGTTTTTCTTACCATCAAAACAACATCTTATCTAATGTTGGTAAAGTATTAAACCCACTATTTTTATCTCTACTATTCTTAGTATTCCTTGTAGCTTTTGCTCGTCCATTAGGTAACCCACAAACCGCAGCTGTAACTGCTGCTTACAAGCATGGCGCTTTAGTAAGCGGATTCTTAGAAGGATACAACACAATGGATGCTTTGGCAGGACTAGCCTTCGGTGTAACTGTTGTTACAGCAGTACGCGGAATGGGACAAAAGAATGCTAAAAGTGTTTCAAAAGTTGTTGCTAAGTCTGGTTTGTTAGCTGTGCTAGCTATCGGTTTTATCTACTTATTATTGATCTTAATGGGTGCAATGTCATTAGGCCGCTTTAAAGTTTCAGACAACGGTGGTGTTGCATTTAATCAAATCGTTAATGTTTATGGCGGTGTCTTCGGTCAAGCTTTACTTGCATTTTTATTAACTGTTACTTGCTTGACCACTGCTGTTGGTTTAGTTGCTGCTTTTGCTCAAGACTTCCACAAACACTTCCCACAAGTTAGCTACCACGCTTGGCTAGCACTTAGCTGTTTAGCTTCATTCTTAGCTGCTAACTTTGGTTTAGATACAATCATTGCATGGTCAACTCCAATGCTGATGTTCTTATACCCATTATCAATGGTATTAATTTTATTGTCTGTCTGCTCACCATTGTTTAAGACTGATGGAGTTGTATATTTCTTTGTAATCGTCTTTACAGTTGTTCCGGCCTTGGGCGATATGGTTGTAGCCTTTCCAAGTGTTGTCAGTCAAAGCTCATTTGGTTTAGCAGTAGCTTCTGTAAGAAACCATTTACCCTTAGCTAACATGGGGCTTTCATGGCTTGTGCCAGCTTTAGTTGGTTTGGCAATTGGATTAGTTGTTCATTTTGTTAAAAATAAAAAATTAGCTTCAACTTTAGAAGAAGATTAATTGAAAATATCTGCTGATTAACTTCAGCAGATATTTTTTATCTAAAGCACAAAGATGATGTTGATCGAAAATTTATCCTAGATTTGATTTCAAAGGAGTTAACTAACTTAGCAACTTATTTTTAGACATTTTTGACAATTATGTAGTGTTAAATTTGCGTATTTCTTCATAGAATATTTTTATAAACTAAAATATTTTATGAGGTAATAATTATGTCAGAATATAAAGTTCATATAATTAATACTGGAAAAGTTAGAATTGAGCCTGAATTAGCATTTGGTGGAGATCATTGCTCAGCTGCCAAGGCTGCTGGCTTTTCAATTAAGAAATCACCTAAAATTTGGTTACCAGTAAATGTATTTTTAGTTGAAACACCAGATAAATTAATCTTGCTCGATACAGGTTGGGACCGTTCAATGAGTCCAAATGGTGTTTTTGATAAAAAGGCTCAAATTAAGTCCTTAGGTTCTTCACTTTTATATCACGTTAATCAAGGCGTGGTTCCAAAAGGGATGACAGCGAGTGAACAACTAGCTAAATTAGAAATTAAGCCAAGTGATATTGACTATGTCATTATTTCACATCTTGACTGTGATCACGCCAATGGTTTACGTCAATTCAAAGATGCCAAGAATATTATGGTAGCACGGTCAGAATATGAGTATGCTAAGAAACATCCCTATATTCGTTTTAAGAAAAAATGGTGGGATGGTATGGATTTAAATTTGTATGATTGGAACGACAATCAAGGCCCATTTGGTAGATCTTATGATTTATTGGGAGATAAGAGTATTGAACTCATTAATATCCCAGGACACACTGCTGGATTAGTCGCTACCAAGATCACTAATAGCAATGGCAAATATTTCCTTTATTATGGAGATGGTGGCTATGGTGAAAAATCTTGGAAGGAAATGGTAACCTCTGGTATTTCAATGGATAAAAGTGCTCAAAAGAAGTCACTTGAGTGGGTTAGAAAAGAAAGCTTAGATCCAAATTGTATAAGATCATTAGCTTGTCACGGGATTGAGGAAAAGCCTGAGATATTTGAATTTTAAGTAGTAAATTCTATTTAAACAAGTCTTTATGCACATCATTAAAATGCATCCCTTTATATATGTCGGGGGTGCTATTTTTGATGGCCCAATTTGAAATTGTATTTAAAACTGGCAGCAACGTTTTTCCCTTATTTGTTAATGAATATTCGACGCGAATTGGCATTTCATTATACTGTTTTCTTTCAATGATATCTTGTTGCTGCAATTCCTTAAGCGAATCAGCTAATGCTGCATCAGAAATATTTTCCATCTGCTCTTTTATTTCACCATATCTCATAGACTTTTTGTGTCCTAAGATACACAAGAGTCTTGGTTTCCATTTTCCGCCAAAGATATCTAATGCGTAATCAACAGTACAATAGTATTCTTTTGGTAATTTTCTTTGATACATAATTGACCTCACTCAATAATTCTTTAGTAGCTAAAACTCTTTTTAATATATATAAATCCTTTCAACTTTATCTTACTATAAAAATGTAAGTTGATTAAAACAGAAAGGAAAATTGATATGGCAGTAAAAGCTTATTTAGAAGTTACGATGCAGATCCCAGCAGAAAATAGAAAGGCAGCTGCAAATGTTTATAGTGATTACCGTAAACCATTTTTAGAAACTATTCCAGGCGCTGAAAGTAAGGCATTACTTGTTCGCGATGAAGATGTGCAGGTATTACACGGCTTTGATTCAGTAGAACATGCACAAGATTATCTCAAGAGTGAAATGTTTACTAAACATGTTTTTCCAGGCTTAAAACCTACTTGGACTGCTGAACCAGAAGTTAGAATTTTTTCAGTTGTTGGATAGAATACTAAAAATATCAAACGTTCTAGTTTGATATTTTTTATTAGGTAAAGAAAAAATGAAAATAACTAAAATCGATCTATTATATAGTGATCCAGTAGAAGATAATTGGCAGCCGTCTTTTTGTCGTATTTATACTGACAGGGGTATTTATGGCGATGGTGAAGTTGCTCTATCATATGGCGGAGCAAAAGAAGCTGCTTTTATTGAAATGAAAGAATTAGCTCCCATGTTAATCGGGATGAATCCCTTAGAGCATGAGGTCATCTGGCAGAAATTATACAGAAATAGTTTCTTTGGTAAAAATGCAGGTCCTGTAATTTTTGGCGCTATTTCAGCTTTTGATATTGCTTTATGGGATATTAAGGGAAAGTATTATCAAGCTCCACTGTGGGAATTACTTGGTGGCAAACAACGAGATCATTTAAAAGCTTATGCTAGTCAGCTCCAAATGGGATGGGGAGAGTCAAGAAAGCCTGCAGCTTCAGCTCAAGATTATGTAAATAATACAAAAATTGCCTTAGAAAAGGGATTTAAGACTGTTAAAATTAACTTTTTAACATTTGATGAGCAGGGAAAACAAATTCCGTGGCAAAGACAGACAGCCTTTTTATCACCTAATTATTTAAACTTAGCCGAAGAGAGAATTAAGGCTGTTCGTAATGTTTTAGAAGAAAATGGTGAATTGATCTTAGAAAATCATGCTTTAACTGATAAATTATCAGCTGTTCAATATGGCAAGATGTCTTCAAAATACAATATCTTATATTTTGAAGAGCCAGTAAAGCCAGATCCCGATTTGTTAAGTTATGTTCATCAAGAAACAGGTTTAAATATTGCTTCTGGTGAGCGAATGTATTCTCGTTGGGATTTCAAACGTACTTTTTATCAAAATAGCATCCAAGTTGCTCAGCCAGATATCTGTACTGCAGGAGGTGTAACAGAAGTTAAAAAGATCTGTGATATGGCAGACACAAATGAGATTGGTGTGCAGATCCATGTAGCTGGAAGTAATTTAGCAACTTCCGTTTCATTAAACTTAGAAGCTGCAATTCCTAATTTTGTCATCCACGAATATAATATCAACACTGAAATGTCCAAAATGCTTAGCTTGACTAAGTATGATTATGAGCCTGAGAGTGGTGTATTTACTGTCCCTGATCGACCGGGGATTGGCAATGAAATATCTGATTATGCTTTTAAACATAGCAGAGTAGTTACAATTAAGTGAAATTAAGGATACCTCTGATAATTTGCTAGCAAAGAATAACTTTTTGGTCTATAATTATTGCTAATAAAAAGTAAGCCAAAACATTGGAGGTAAATCATGGATCTTGGATTAAAGGGAAAAGTAAGTTTAATAACCGGTTCAACTAAAGGAATCGGAAAAGCAATTGCAATTGAAATGGCTCGTGAAGGTGCCGATGTCATTATTAATGGTCGTAAAAAAGAGACTGTTGATCAAGTAGTTAATGAAATCAAGAAAAAGTTTCCTAATACTAATCCTCAAGGCGCTGCATATGATATTTCAATTGCAGAAGAGCGTGAAGAATTGTTTAAGCAAATTCCTAAAGTTGATGTATTAGTTAACAATATGGGCATTTTTAAGCCAATGAATTACTTTGATATATCAGAAGAAACTTGGCAACATTTTATTGATGTTAATTTTTATTCTGGTAATGCTTTGGCTAAATTTTATCTTCCTAAGATGCTTAAACAAGATTTTGGACGTATTATTTTTATTGCTAGTGAAGAGGCTGTAATGCCATCTGGAGAAATGCCACAGTATAGCTTAACTAAGACAATGAACTTGTCTTTAGCTAAAAGTTTATCTAAGTTAACAGTGGGGACGCATGTAACTGTAAATACAATTATGCCAGGTTCTACTTTAACTGAAGGTGTAGAGCAGATGCTAGTCGATATGTATAAAGACTCGGATTTACCTAAAGACCAATGGGAAAGTGACTTTATGAAAAATCATCGTCCCTTATCTCAGATTCAACGTTTAATTAGACCAGCAGAAGTAGGAAGGTTTACTGCTTTTGTTGCGAGCCCGTATTCATCTTCGTTTTCTGGTGAAGCCTTAAGACTTGATGGTGGGTTGGTCCCAACTTTGTATTAAAAAATATTTATCTAAAACTTAAAAGCAGAATTTAGTTCGAAAGTAATCTAAATTCTGCTTTTTTGTAGATTTAAATGGTTTGTCGTATTTCTAATACTTTTTAGAATATTGAAGTTGTAAGTGTGAAGTTGTAAAATTTAATTAAAACATAATTAAATTTTACTTACTTGGAGATAGAAATGAGCATAAAAAAACTATTTAAATCAAATAAAAAATTATTTATTCTGATTTTCTTTATGGTTTTTATAGGAATGGCAATTGACTCATTATCACAATATTTAATGACGCCAGCATATAACTATCTTAGAAATATGAATTTATTGGGCTTTATTCTGTTTATGTGTTTAGCTTTAGGCTGTGACGCTGTCAGACTTGGGCTAATATCGGGATCAGATTATTTATATAGTAAAGAAACACAGAATTATTTACATCAAATACGTAAAAGAATTGGTCGCTATTTCTTTAAAAATGATATTAATCAGACTGCAAAGGTACAAAATAATATGGTTGCAAATCTTGATCAACTAACTACTAAATACTTAACTCCGATTAAAAATGGCTTTATGTATTTTTTAGCTGTAGTTTTCTCAATTGGAATTCTATTTTCTTTTAATTGGATTCTAGTTGTTGTAACTGTGATTTTAACTATTATTTCATTATTGTTACCTAAGGTCTTTGAAAAACTAACTTCTACGGCAACAGTTATTGTCACAAAGAAAAATGAAAAATTCCTCAATATTTTGGATAAATGGGTAAAAGGTCTAGATGAACTAAGAAGATATGCAAGTTTCGATATTTTTACTAGCTCGATTAATAATGGGGCAAAAGAGTATAAGAAAGCCGCAATTCATCAAGGAGCAACGATTGCAATTGCTGATATGGCTACAGCGCTTGTAAATATTGGCGGTCAAATGTTGCTTCTAGGTTTATGTGCTTACTTATATTTGCAAGGTAGAATTGCTTTTGGTGCTGTAATTACTACTGGTCAATTTAGTTCAACAATTATGAATGGTGTTGCAGCATTTGTGGCCCAATGGAATTTAATTAAATCAGCTAAAGGCTTAAATGAAGAAATCCTTGAGCTGGAGCAACAGGTTGAAATACCCAAGGATCAACATGATGATCAAAAGGTTGCCAAGATAGAAATAAGAGATTTAGCTCTTCAATTTAAGAATGGTGAGAATATTTCATATCCTGATTTAACTTTCAATAAGGGTGAAAAAATTCTGGTAACTGGTGATAGTGGAAGCGGAAAGTCTACCTTGTTTAAATTAATCTTAAATAAACTTACTCCAAGTAAAGGTACCATTCATTTCATTGATCAGGATGGCAAAGAAATACATTTAAATCCAGATGAGTTTGTTTATCTGGCACAGGACAGCACACTCTTTCCAGACACGCTTGAAAATAATATCACTATGTTTAATGCTGAGCTTAATAATCAAGTAAAACAAGCAACTAAAAAAGTTGATTTAGATAAAGATATTAGCAACTTCCCTGAGGGGCTAGCTACACAAGTTGATTTAGATAAGAACAATTTGTCTGGTGGTCAAAAACAAAAATTAGTCTTAGCTAGAGCCTTAGTGCATAATTCTCCTTGGCTTTTTATTGATGAGGGAACGAGTGCAATTGACAGTGAGTCAACAAAGCATATTTTGCAAAATCTTTTAGCTACAGATGATTCTGTAATTATGATTGCACACAACTTTTCTAACGAATTAGTTTCAATGTTTGACCGAGTAGTAAAACTGGATGATGGAGGCACTAACCAATGAGCTTTAAAGACTTTATAAAGACGAATTACTTTAGATTTATTTACATAAATATCTTATCAGTAATTTCTGGTGCTGCCGCTATCGGTGCAGGTTATGTACAAATGTATTTTTTAACCGATGTTAAAAACAAAGATTGGCGGGGAATTTTGACCTCCGTCCTTTTGATGGGGCTTTTGTATATTGGCACTCAGGGGATGATCTACTACATTCAATTTGAAATTCGAATTCAAGAAGAAGAATATAATCAACAGATCCGCAATAAACTTGCTAGTCATTACTTCTTGGATAAAAGAAACCATAAAGTTGCTGATGTACAAAATAGAATGACTAATGACCTTGAAATGGTTAGAACTAATTTCTTCGATTGGTACATTATGATCCCATTTTATGGAGCTATCTTTGTATCGGCGTTAGTAGCATTACTATCTATTAACTGGATGATCTTTTTAGCAAGTATCGTAATTGATATTATTTCTTACTTTGTTCCAAAACTAGCTCAAAAGAAGATGGAACAAGCGACAACCAATGTTTCCAAGCAAAACAAATATTATCTTGATGTTTTGGCGAAATGGTTTTCTGGCCTTGAAGAATTAAGAAGATACTTTGCTGGTGCAAAACTATTTAAAATTGGTGAGCAGGCTTCAAATAAAGTAGAGAACGCCCATATTAAACAAACAGCTGCTCAGCAAGAATTAATTGTTTTAAGTGGTTTTTGTAACTTAGTTGGACAAATGCTCTTGCTCTCATTAACTGCATTTTTCATTACTAAGAATGCTATTATCTTTGGTGCTATCATGTCTGTTCAAAACTTTGCCGCTAATGTCTCAATAGGTTTGCAACAGGTGATTGAAGGTTTAAGTTTTATGAAATCTTCTAAAGAGTTGATGGGAGAAATTAGTCATGATTCTGCTGTAATTAATAAGAATAAAGTAGTGGGTGAGGAAGCTCCTCTTGCCTTTGCTACAAAAAATTTGTCATTGAGTTTTCCAAATGGCGAAGAACTTGTTTTTCCAGATATTGATGTTAAACCAGGAGAAAAGATCTTGTTAAGTGGAGATTCTGGTGCTGGAAAATCTACGTTGTTTAAGTTGATTTTAGGTGATTTAAAGGCAAGTACGGGTAAAGTTGAATTTAAAAATGCAGCTGGAGATACGATAATCCCCGATATGTCGAGAATTGGTTATATCCCACAAGACCCTAATTTATTTCCTGGTACAATTAAAGAAAATATCACTATGTTTAATGATAAGTTGGATAGTCGAGTTGAAGCAACTATAAATGAAGTAAACTTCGATAAAGACGTTAAAAAATTTAAAAATGGAATTAATGAAGAACTTGATTTAGACAAAATTAATATTTCAGGTGGTCAAAGACAAAAGATTGTTTTAGCAAGAGCAAAAATTCATGATAGTGATATTATCTTGATTGACGAAGGAACTAGTGCTATTGATCAAAAAGCAACAATGAATATTTTGGGAAAACTGCTTAATAGTAAAGCAACAATTGTATTTATTGCTCATAACTTTAATGAGCATATGCGTCAGATGTTTGATCGAGAAATTTATTTAAGTAAAGATTAAATTCTTTTAGACTGTCTACTTGGTGCAAATTTAGTATTAGAAGCAAATTTTGGTATTTGATTTTTGCATCTTGTTTTAGAAAAATTACCACTCATTTAAAAAGTGAATTATTTAAGTCTTTCTTTCTGTATTCTAATAGTGAATTCAGAAAGGAAGGCTTTTTATGTTAATTGAAACTTATAATTTAACTAAAAAATATGGTAAAAAGTTGGCTTTGAATAAAGTCAATCTAAAAGTTGATCGTGGTCAACTAGTGGCTTATCTGGGAACTAACGGAGCAGGAAAATCGACAACGATTAATATTTTAACTGGATTGTTAAAACCAACCAGTGGAACGATAACTTATGCTAAAGATTTAAAGATTGGTGTTGTTTTTCAAAGTAGTGTTCTTGATGATGTCTTAAGTGTAAATGATAATCTTAATTTAAGGGCGCAGATGTATCGTGATGTTTCAAAAGCATGGCTTGAGCAGCTAATTGATTTGATTGGTATTCGGAGTTTCCTTCATCAAAAATATGGTACTCTTTCGGGCGGTCAAAAAAGAAGAGTAGATATTGCTAGAGCTTTAATTGATCGTCCTGATATTTTGTTTTTAGATGAACCAACTACTGGTTTGGATTTACAAACGCGAATTGTAATCTGGAATTTACTGCAAAAGCTTCAGAAAGAACAGGGATTAACGATTTTTCTGACAACGCACTATTTGGAAGAAGCAGAAAATGCAGATCAAATGTATATTTTAGAAAATGGACAAGTACTAGCTAATGGATCGGCTTATGAGATTAAAGATAAATATGCCCCAAGTAAATTAGTAATCACGCTAAAAGAAAAGCAACGATTAGTAACTACATATCCAGTTATTGAAAGAAATAAAGAAACTGAAATTGATGGACTTGATCCTCATGAAGTAATTACGCTGCTGCATGAGAATCAAGCTAGTATAAAATCTTTTGAATACCGACAAGGTTCCATTGATGACGCCTTTATTAAAATCGCTGGAAAGGAGCTACAATAATGTTTGCTTTAATTAAAAGAAATATAAAAATTTACTTTGCTAATAAACCAGGCGTAATTATGTCATGCTTTGGAGCATTGATTTCATTTGTAATTTATATTGGATTTTTACAGCAAAACTTAATTGACTCCTGGCAAAATGTTCATCATGCGAAACAATTATTAGACCTTTGGATGCTGGGAGGAATTGTTTCAATTGCAGGGATCACAACTTCTTTTCAAGCACTTGGCCAAATGGTGAATGACAAAGAAAGTCGAGCAATTGATGACATGAAACTAACGGCTCTAACTCCGATTAGTGAAAGTATGGCTTATGTTGCATCAGCTACTATTGTAAGTTTTCTGATGCAAATTATTACATTTTCTGTCATGGCAGTTTATTTCTCACTGGTTGATAAAGCGGATATAGTGTACAGTACATATTTACCATGCCTAGGTTTTATGGGATTAGGTGCTATAGGTGCAACGTTATTAAATCTGATTATAGTGATATTTATCAATTCATCGACTACTTTTAGCCGTTTATCAGCTGTGATCGGTGCTGCAGCAGGATTTATGGTTGCAACTTATATGCCATACGGAACTTTATCAAAAACTGCTCAAAATATAGTAAAATTATTTCCAAGTAGTTATGAAGCGGCAGGTTTTAGAAGTCTGCTCTTGAATAAATTAAGTAAGCAAGATGTGTCAACTGGAATGCGAGATCAATTGATTGAATATTTAGGAATTCACTTTAAATTTGGATCTCATCAGTTAAATAATTTTGATAATGCTTTAGTAATGATAGGGATGATTATACTGTTAGCAATTATTATTATCATATTGGCACTTTTGCTTAATAGAAAGAAGAAATAATACGTGGATGTAGAATTTCATTCAAATCCTAATTTAGAAGATGATCAAATCGAGGTTAAAGTGATCTCTGCAAAAGAAACTCCAAAGATAAATAGTCTTTTATCGTATATTAAGAATTTTGATAAAAAAGTTGATTCTCTTTTACCTGTGAAAACTGAAGATCGAATTTTAACAATTAAAATAGAAGAAATTATCAAAGTAGAAGTCGAAAAGACAGAATTAAGCTTTTATACGACTAATTCTGTGATCAAAACAAATGGTCGTTTATATCAGATTCTGGAAAAGCTAAATAATGATTTTGTCCAAGTATCAAAGCATGGAATTATTAATTTGAATTATCTTGAATCACTTGAAGCAGGCTTTACTGGCAATATGATTGCAAAGCTTGATTTTAAGCAGAAGACGGATGTTTCAAGAAGATACTTACCTGAGTTAGAAAAGAAGTTGGGATTATAAGATGAAAAATTGGCGAAAAGCTTTAGATTATTTTATGACAGGCATGGGATTTGGCGCAATTATTTATTTAGTAATTTTGGGAGTAACTTATGAAAATATCGGCGATCTAAGAGTACCCTTAAACAGTGTATTCATAGTATTTGTATGTAGCGGATTAATTGGAGAATTGAGTTTCTTATTCAAAACATCCTTACCATATTTCTGGGCATTGATTTTACATCTGATAGGAACTTTTGTATTGTTTTCAGTAATGATGCTTTTAAATCATTGGGTAATAGATTGGCAAACTTTACTTATTTTTGTTATTACATATGCAATTATTTGGTTGATAATTAGATTAATTCAAGAAAAAGACATTCGCCGGATTAATCGCCAAATTAAGAAACGTAATGGTTGAGTGATAAAATATTATTAAATAATAGCTGATAGAAAGTGGCATAGCAATGTATCCAGATAAATTTAATTTAACTCAAGAACAAAATCGGCGTTTTGCAAAGAAAAATTTAGTAAGATTAGTTTTCACTACTTCACGTTTTGAAGGCTTAAATACTACATTACCACAGACTCAAACTATTATTGACGGGATGAGTGCAGCAGGTGTTTCAATTGACGATACTAACGTGATTGTTCAATTAAAACGTGGCTGGCAATATGTGATTAGGGAAAATAAGCCTTTGTCTTTAAATATTGAGCAAAATATTAATTTGCTAGTAGCACGCTATGATTCATTAGATCCTGGTAGTTTTCGTACTGGAAATGTAACAGTAGAATTAGGAAATAGTAATGGCGAGTGGCAACCACCAGAAATTAATTTGGACCAAGAGCGTAAATTCTTTGATGAACTTATGCAAAAGGATTCGTCCATTACTGATAAAGCTATGACTTTAATGTATCACAATATGAGAAATCAGCTTTTTTGGGATGGAAATAAAAGAACTGCAACTTTAGCAGCTAATAAATTAATGATTGACAATGGTGCTGGATTAATTAATGTGCCATTAAATAAGTGGGACAAGTGGAATGAATTAATCAGTGAATTTTACTTAACTGGAAAAATGGATAAGTTAAAAGATTGGACTTATGAAAACGGAATTCAGGGAATTGAGTTTTCGTCTGATACTGATTTACCTAAGCCAACTATTGATCCGAAAGATTATGAATAATCTACATCCATACCCTTAACGTATAATACAATATTACAAATAAATATTTTGCATGATGTTATTTCTATTCTAAAATAAAAGCAAAGTTAGAAATGAGGTAATAACATGGCAAAAAATGAAGAAGAAGTAAAAAATAGTGTTTTTGGTTTTGGTGATTTAAATGAAGCTTTTGCCAAATTCTTTAAGGGTACAAGTTACCTCAAGGCTTTAGCAGAAAGTAAAGAAGCTAAGACCGCAGTTCATAATGTAAGTTTTGAGCCGGGATGCCGCAATAATTGGCATATGCACACAGTGCCACAAATTTTAATTGCCGTAGCTGGTGAAGGTTGGTACCAAGAAGAAGGCAAAGCTCCACAAAAGATGCTGCCAGGAGATGTGGTAATTGTTAATCCAAATACTAAGCATTGGCATGGAGCTACAAAAGATTCCTGGTTTGCTCATGTTGTTGTGATGGTAGGCGACAGTAAGAATACATGGCTTGAACCTGTTTCTGATGAAGAATATGATAAATTAGACTGATTAATCGGAAAATTCAATATGTAAATTATAATTAAACCGAAAAAATCCTCTTTAAAGAAGATAAAACTTTACATGTCTATCTTTAAGAGGATTTTTTTATTTTTGAAAGTATTGTTTAACTAATGAGAAATTATTACTGTTAGCTGTTATTAGATCAATAGTTGTTTGTGCTGATTTTAAATTTGCTTACAAATATAAATCTAATCATCTGGAGTCAATTGATATTAGAAAAAAGAATAAAATTAAAAACAAGTTAGAATAATATTGACTTTGTTTAATTTATTATGTAATATACTTACTAAATAAATGGTATGAATAACCACTAAGAATAGGAAATTAGCTTTACCTTAACTAGTCAGCGAACCCAAGTTAGTGTGAGTGGGTATAGGAAAGTAAAGTGAAAGTAGCCTAGGAGTGCTTGAAGTGAGAGTAATTGTAACTTTAGGAGGGTGCGCCCGTTATAGCGTCAACGTATCTAGTTTTTCTATGTACGGGGTAAGGGAATAATAGTAATATTATTCTAAAATAAGGTGGTAACACGCGTGATAACGTCCTTATAAGCTTTATGCTTATAAGGACGTTTTTTTGTACCTAGTATTTATATAATTTTTATCGAAAGGAATATTAAAATGAAGATAAAAAAAGCGAGTATTAGGCAGTCAATGATTATTGCATCACTTATTTTCGGAATGTTGTTTGGAGCGGGAAATCTTATTTTTCCAGTTCATTTAGGTCAATTAGCAGGTAGCAATTGGCTCATAGCGAGTAGTGGCTTTCTAGTTTCTGGAGTTTTGCTGCCATTAATGGCGCTATTGGCAATTAGTATTACTAGGTCAAATGGAATCTATGATCTTGCATTGCCGAATGGTCGTTACTATGCACTTATCTTTTTAATCCTTGTTCACGCTACTTTAGGAACACTATTTGCAACTCCCCGGACAGCCACTGTTCCTTATGAAATCGGAATTGCCCCTTATTTATCTAAGTCAACTAATACTTGGGGACTATTAATCTATTCAGCGATTTTCTTTAGTTTAGTTTATATTTTTTCAAATCATGAAGGTAAGATTACTACTTTAATTGGTAAAGTCTTAAATCCTTTATTTTTGTTATTGCTGTTTCTGATCTTTTTGTTAGCATTTATACATCCATTGGGTTCTGGAAATACTGCTACTGTAACTGCATCATATGCAAGGCATGCTTTTTCCAATGGCTTTTTACAAGGTTATAATACAATGGACGGGTTAGCAGCATTAGCATTTGGAATTACTATTATTACAGCAATTAAAGAACTAGGTATTAAAAAGACAAGACCGGTTTCAATTGAAACAGCTAAAAGTGGTTTTCTAGGAATTGCAGGAGTTGCTATCATATACTTAGCTTTAATTTGGTTGGGCGCGACTAGTTTGCATCAATTTAAATTAGCAGCAAATGGTGGGATTACTCTTGCCCAGATTTCACATTATTACTTAGGAACTGCTGGAGATGCGATTTTAGCAACTTTAGCAACCATTACTTGTATGACTTCAGCAATGGGATTAGTAATTGCCTTTTCACAAGATTTCCATCGTCGTTTTCCTAAAATCTCATATCGAACATTTTTACGAATTAATTGTGGGCTTTCATTCCTATTTGCTAATTTGGGTCTTGATCAAATTATTGCATGGTCAACGCCAATTTTAATGTTTCTTTATCCACTAGCAATCACATTGATTATTTTAGGATTACTTTCACCAATATTTAAGCATGACCGACTTGTTTACCAGATTACAACTGCGCTGACTCTAATTCCTGCATTCTTTGACATGTTAAATGCATTACCGGCTAACTTACATGACAGCCAATTATTGCAGACATTACTTGGGTTTGCTCAACAATATTTTCCATTTTTCAGTTTGGGCTTTGGTTGGTTAACTTTTGGTATTGCGGGCTTAATCCTTGGATTGATTTGTCATGTATTAAAGGCAAGAAAACGTCTAGAACTAATTAGCGAATAGTGAATCAACTACGAAGTTTACAGTATTGTGTGAAAAAGGTAATACAATTATTGGAGCTATTGCAGATGGTGACCTTGGTATTGATTATCTGTTTAGATCAATTTATTGTAATCTCTTTTCATTTAAGCTTAGAATGTGAAGTGAAAGTATTGCTTTGATCAAAGGAGATATCTAATATGTGTACATCAATTTTATACAGTCCTAAAGACCATTATTTTGGCAGAAATCTTGATTATGAAATTGCTTATGGTCAAAAAGTGGTTATTACACCAAGAAATTATGAATTCGAGTTTACCGATTTACCAGCTCAAAAATCACATTATGCAATGATTGGTGTAGCTGCTGTAGCAGACAATACTCCATTATATTGCGATGCAATTAATGAAAAAGGATTGGGAGTTGCTGGTTTAAGCTTTGCTGGACAGGGAAAGTATTTTCCAAAAGCAGTAAATAAAAAGAATATTGCTTCATTTGAATTTATTTCATATTTATTAGCTACTTATGAAACTGTTGATCAAGTAAAAGAAAGCCTAACTAATGCAAATATTTCTAATGTGAGTTTTGCTAAAAATACCCCAGCTTCAGAACTTCACTGGCTAGTAGGAGATAAAACTGGTAAGAGTATTGTTGTTGAGTCAGATGAAAAGGGCTTGCATATTTATGACAATCCAGTAAATGCTTTGACGAACGCACCTTTATTTCCAGAGCAGTTAACTAATTTGGCAAACTATGCTTCAGTTGTTCCAGGCGAACCTGATAATAATTTTTTACCTGGTGTTAATCTTAAGTTGTATAGTCGCAGTTTAGGTACGCATCACTTACCAGGCGGGATGGATTCAGAATCACGTTTTGTTAAGGTATGTTTTGCCTTGAATCATGCACCAAAAGATAGTGATGAGGTAGAAAATGTTACTGATTTCTTCCATATTTTAGAATCTGTTGAACAGGCAAAAGGAATGGATCAAGTTGGTCCTAATAGTTTTGAATATACAATGTATACTAGCTGTATGAATCTGGAAAAAGGTATTTTGTACTTTAATTGTTATGATGACAGCAGAATTAGTGCTGTTGATATGAACAAAGAAGATTTGGATTCATCAGACTTAGTTGTATATGATTTGTTTAAGAAACAAGATATTAGTTTCATAAATTAATGAAACATTTCTTAGTTAGAAATTATTATCAAAATCAATAAAAAATCGCGCCCATAATCAAATAATCGATATCAAATGAACTAAAATGATATCGATTATTTTTAATTGAGCACGATTATTTGTAAAAACTAAAATATTAATTTAATTGTTGCCATCTCTTTTTCAAGGTAAAGGCAATATCTTTAGGTTCACGATCGCGAGTAAAAATTCCTTTATCGTTACCACCAACACGCATGATTCCTTCACTCGTCTTAAAGTCAGCAAAGTTCCAAACTAATTCGCCACAAATAAATGGATATTTCTTAAATATATCAAAATACATTTGATAATATTCATTTTGATATTCTTGGCTCCACATTTCATCTGGAAGGCGATGAGAAGAAGATAATGTATCAGCGCCAAACTCAGTAAAGACAAATGGTTTATTAAGCTTTAAGTTTTGCCAGCCGTCTAGTTCATCTTCCAGCATCTTTTTAGCATTAACGATTTCAGGACCACCAGCAACGTACCAACCATAATAACGGTTTAAGCAGACAAAGTCACAAAGTGGGTGAAGCTTATCCACTTTTGGACCGCTACCCATAACTAAAGTTCCAGTATAAGGACGATTTTGTGGATCCAATTTTCTCGCAAAGGCAAAAATATCTTTGAAATAGTCATAGGATTCTTGAGTAGTTGATTCTGGTTCATTGAATAAACTCCAGGCAATCACTGAAGGGTGACGCTGGTCGCGATCGATCATTTCTTTTATTTCTTGTTCATGGATCTTTTTTAATTCAGGCACAGTTTTCGAAGCAAAAAAGTGCGACTGATTAGAATTAGTTACATTAAGAAAGTTAGTTATTGAACGATTAAGACCAACAGCGGGTACTTCATCAATAATTAAAAAGCCATATTTATCGGCATATTGATACCATTCTTCGGCGTAAGGATAGTGACTGCTTCTAAAACAGTTAGCGCCAATCTATTTCATGCATTCGTAGTCGCGTTTGATGATGCTTTCGTTAATTGCTTTGCCTAAAACATTAAAATCTTCGTGCTTGCCAAAGCCTTTTAAATAAATTGGGTGATTATTGAGCAAGATTTTATCATTCACAATTTTAATTGTACGAATACCAATTTGTTCACTATATTCGTCAACTGTTTTTCCTTCTTCGATCATTTCAATCTTTATTTTGTATAAATAAGGATCACTTGGGCTCCAAAGGTGCGGATTCTTAATTGTTAAACTACCAGTATTTTTAGAAGTAGTACGTGCTATTTCCTTTTGATTATCGAAAAGTGTTACTTTAAATTCAGCATTAGTATTTGCTTCGATATTGTAGGTAATTGTTGCCTCATTATTTATTAATTGATAATTTACGTAAATTGCAATAATAAATTGAACACTTTTGGTTAAGCTGCTTGATAGATTCGATCTAATTCTCTTTCAAAGATTTCATCTGGTGT